>Ga0214542_1003762_pt1 | contig 30537 bp, 13 predicted proteins | sample CNSS1metaG_FD_160096 | JGI IMG/M metagenome (GOLD analysis project Ga0214542, IMG submission 160096) | Root nodule microbial communities from cowpea collected in UCLA plant growth center, Los Angeles, California, USA - CNSS1 | ecosystem: Host-associated > Plants > Roots > Nodule | place: USA...
GTGAAGAGCCGTTAAAATGACAAACCTCGAGCTCGGCTCGGGGGCGGTGAAGAACCGTTAAAACGACAAACCTCGAGCTCGGCTCGGGGGCGGTGAAGAGCCGTTAAAACGACAAACTTCGAGCTCGGCTCGGGGGCGGTGAAGAGCCGTTAAAACGACAAACCTCGAGCTCGGCTCGGGGGCGGTGACGAGTCGTCTAAAGCAACGGTTAAAGTCTCGGCTTGGGGCGATGAAGAGCAGTCTCTATCGACGATTCTTGCAAAACCAGGACTCCTTTTTTCAGCCTTTACGCCTCAGATACTGATGCTCAAGGCTAGGGGGCTGTGTACCGTCTTGGTCGTCCAAGGCCCGACCCGATTCATGAAAGACTAGGGGCCTAGCTGATATTTTATATATGAGATATTTTGGATCAGTCGGTCGGTTGAGATTTTGTGTAACTGTTTCTCCTATAAGTAAGAGATTAACCCTCAAGATTAGGGGGGATAGAAGCTGAGCTCAGTATATTCTTTATTTTACGTTAAATTAGAGAAATTCTTAAAAAATTTGTCTTCGGTACAAAATATTTAATTTTTTGACCGGAACAATAACCATTTATGACTATAAATTAATAAAATATTAGACTAAAGATTGTTGTTATATGTAACTTCTTTATATAAGGATTTAAAAAAGAAAATTGTTGTTTTGCTTGAAATAATCAATTTTAAAAAACGACGAAACACCTCACTACAATATGAAACAAAGGAAAAAGTTTTAAAATTATGATAATATGAAGAGAATGATAAGAGGTTAGTATTAAAACTTTAAAATTAAAATTATTAATCCTTACAAAAAATATAAAATATTTAAAAAATAATAATTAAATATTTTTTATATTTTTTATTTTAAAAAAAAAAACAATGAATATATGATGCATGATATTTGGGTGTGTAAATATTGATATTATGTCTCAAGATGTTATTGAATTTGTAACACAATAAAGTTCTACATCTTCAATAGATAGAGGTAATGATCCTAGATATTCATCTAATTACAGTACTTTACTGCAGATGGGCCTTGGCCCAAAATGTTTGAAATGGGCTTGTCTATTACCTGTTCTTTTACATACATACAATGTTAACATTCGTTTTAATGTAGTTACTACACTACATAATAGAACTCATTAATTTATTTGTTAAGAAAATACAATTAAGGCTTATATAATTTTTCAATCTACAATTTTGATTCAATAATAAAATTTTATTATAAAAAAATTTACTCCCAACCTTTCACTTAATGTTATATTATATCAAACATGAGAGCATTTAAGCGGTCCTCTATAATTAAATGGTAAACCAATCGTGTATACAACAAATTGCAATCAGACTTATTAAACCGTTTATTTCATAAATTACACAAATTCAATTTACCTTTTATCTTTTCATTAGTTCTATAATCATGAGTTCTCAATAACATAAATCTAAATCTAACCATTTTCAATTGTTGTTAGTTTTTAAGGTTCACTTCTTGTTTTTATTCACATCTTATCACTCCCTTCAGTCACTTTTTAAAATTCATTCCTCTTTTAATTTTTATATATATTTTTTTGTCTAGATGAACTAGATAATGGGCATGTCATTCATGTAATAAATATACAACACCAGCGAAAAAATATATGTAAAATGAAAATAATTAAAAGAAATATTAATAATTATATAAAATAACATCAAATGGAAAATATGTTTTAACTTTGTTAATTCTGAAAATTTTCAAACAAATAACATTTGAATTCGAATTGGATACTTATCCTTCTTAGCTATAAACATAATTGAAATTATTGTAACTTGTTTATATAAGGATTTTAAAAAATAAAAGGTTGTTGTTTTGCTTGAAATAATAAATTTTAAAAAACTACGAAACACCTTATTAGAGTATTAAAGAAAGAAAGAAGTTTTAAAATTATAAGAATAGGAGGAGAATTAATAAGATGTTAGTGGATGAGTTTTAATGCTTTATAATTTGAATGTTTCGGTACTGTATTTCGTATAAAATATTGTAACATTCGAAATAAAAATTCTAAAAGAAAATTATTGAATTCTAAAAACAACTTGTAAATTTTTTCCCTTTTCTTTTTCGGTTTGTTTTCAAACTTAAACGAAACAAAAATTCTAACCTAAAACCAAATTAGAGCACAGTAATATTAATTTAAAAGTGAGAAAAATAAGAAGACTTTAAACAAATCATATAAGCATAAAATAGTAGTTTGCATCTTACGAGGAAAAAGAAATCCAACTTTCGTGTTTAAATTTTTATATGTGAAAATTAATGTTGTCAAAGTGGATATAGTTTGATAGGTCTATGATTCATGTTATAGCAAACTAATCCAACTTTCTTATTTAAATTTTTATATGTGAAAATTAGTGTTGTCAAAGTGAATATGGTTTAACAGGTCTATGATTCAGAGTTTATGATTGAGGTTAGAGCAAACATTAAAATTGTGTTTCTTCTTACATTCTCAAACTTCCATCTACATACCATAAAATTTCAAACATCTATATTATCTTTCAATGCACACCATTTGCTGATAAATGTGAAGAGCTTAAAGTGGAGGTAAAAGTGTAAAGACAAGATTTTGACTCTCTTTTTTTTATCTAAGTTCATAGATTGGAGTTCAAACTGAAATTTAAAAATTAATTTTGACTTTTAAAATTTAGGTTTAGTTAGTATTTTAGTTTTTATATTTAAGTCTTTCATTCATTTTGGTCATGTAATATTTTATCATTAGTCATGTTTCACAATTTAGAGTTGTCAAAATTTGAGTAGTTTTTAATTTTGAAATTCTTCTAATTTTGATATGAAACATCTTAAAATAGAATATGATCTTAATTATGTGATTGAAGTTTAGGGTAAAATCCATAGTTATAGGATTTGATGTGAGCTCTCTTTTGAAGGAAATTTGTTAGCAATTTGGATCATATATATATATATATATATATATAAATAAATAAATGTGTTAGAGACGTCATATTTTATGTTAATTATATCTATGACTAATATCATAAAAATATTAACTGTGTAGATACTCATGATATTCTAATTTGATGAGGGGACAAATTAGTAATATTATCTTTAAGAGCACGTTAATTATCATTTTGTTATTTTCTCTTTCTTCCTATCAGAAGAGAAAATTTAGAAAAAACTAAGAGTGCTCTATAGATGGAAGACCAGTAAACTGTATGTTTATCTGTAGGGTTTATTGCTCTTTATATTTTTATAAACCAACAAAGTTATCAGAATGTACTCAATATAATTGGAAGGATTTTGTAAGGGTGTTATGATTTGTGATCTAAAACTAGTTTAATCAATTTTAAAAGCATTAAACTTAATAGTGGTGGGAGGTTAAGATGTTGCTTTTGAGAAGATATTGACAAAATGGGGGTGACACTGTCTGAATTCTTGAGTCACCACCACCACCACCTTTTTATTGAACTTCAATATTCCAGAATGTTAATCATATGCATGCACATATAAACAAGTGAGACATAATTTTGGGTAATTAATTAGGGTTTAGGGTTTATTATATTCCATCCACTTTGAGTTGAAAAGGTTGATAGTGAGGAGTCCTTGAACTTGGCCCAGTTAATTAGTACCATCCCTTCAACCACTGCCCCCTAAATATGTCTCAAAATCTAAATCAATATTTGGAAGGTATGATATGCCCTCTATCAACTTAACTTTGGGACCCTTAAAACTCTTTCTTTTCTTCTTCCTTATTCATGCATGGTAGTTGACAAAGGAAGACCTGGGTCAAAAGTGGTCAAATAAAATAAAAATGGGTTTAAAAGGTTCAAGTGTGATCATTTTCGACAAGTTACAAGCCCACGTTGCCCATCCCCTTTTCATCATGCCATGGCCCATTCAAATATGTCCTCTTCTCTTCATTTCATGGATGCATTGCATCCAACCCCTTTCACTTTCCATTAAACAACGACAACAAATATGTTGTAATCTTATGAATATTTTCCCCTCTCAATCATTAACTTCTTCAATTTGGCAAGGTGTACAAGATTCTAGGAATTTATTACTTTAAGTGTGTCCCATCACTCCTTTCTATACTTGGATTTTGCTTGCGCTTGCCCTTATATCTCTAATTGCTTCCACTCCCCCACCCAATCAATTCTAGGTCTTCTTCTTAAAGACTTAATCAAAATATTAGTTGATTGATTATATAAGTTAATATAATCAAATAAATGAGTGTGTGAAGAGTGGAGCGAGGAGATGATGTGTGTTTAAGAAAGAGAGAGATTAATTACACCGTCAAAATGGATAATGAGTTATCCTACTTAGCGGCAAAGGGGGTTGCGAAAAGTGGTTGAGAAGATTGTGGTTGCTAGAGTGGGCCCTATAAGATATGGGCCTCCGAGTTAGCCCATGACGGCAACCAATGACTCTGCCTCCATGTGTCGAACTCAGTAGAACAAACGCAATCACGTGAACAGATTTGTATCTCAAATATTTCTAACAAGATCATTGCAAAAATAATGTGGGGTTTATGCTACATTTTTCAATCTCAACAACAAAATATATTCCACCCAATCTTCAAATTTAATAATACTCCCCAATAATAAATTAAACTCAGAAAGACAAATAATCATCAAACCGCCAACAATAATACAGAAAATAATAACTAACTTCATTATCTTATGGAAAACTACTTATTTAAAAATGCTAAGATTATTTTATTTGTACTCTTGGCTCCTCTTCTTTTTGTTTGGTTGAATTTTCGTATCTTGTTGTTCCTCTTTTTAAAAAAATTATGTTTTAATAAAATTTAGTTGACAAATTTTTGACAATACACACCTACATCATTTTAATGAATGAAGGAAATATCTGATATAATTTAAAAAAAAGAATTTTTTTAATATAGATTAAAAAGTAAACTTTGTCTAACTTTAAAAAAGAATTTGTCAAAATTATCGTAGTTTTTTTTTTTTATTTGATTTGCTTCATTATGTACATAATCATTTGTGTTACTATATTTCCTCCTTGTGTGCATACCGTTTCTCTGACCGTATTTCATTTTTCTCTTTACTTTGTTTAGTTAGATTCGTTATATAACATGGTTATGTATAAAATCGTTGTCGTATATGCCACGTGTAATGACAATATTTAATGATTAAATCAATCACAATTCAAGAATCCTGAATAAAAGAAGTTTCTTAGTTAAATTGTTTTATTTATTTCTATTTTTCTATTTACCACAATTTTCATTCAGCTTCTGACTTGTTCAAATTTTCACGTACCAAAAAATCTAATGTATGTCATCATTAATTACCACACTAAACTTGCACATTATTATCCAAATTAAAAATTAACCACCTGTACAAAATACTCAAGGTAGGTATATTTAAAACTCGAATTTCATTTTTTTGACGTGTTTGATTTGATGGGATTGTACAAACGAGAGAGTAATGTCTACTTGGGCTTATACAAACTGATCCTTTAAAATTGTAGAAATTAAGTAAGAAGAAGATGCATGCATAGAAGCTTCTTCCATTGATGACATGTGTGGTTTGAAGTAAAACATCGAAAACCCAAATTACAGTGACCATGGCCATGTTGCTTCAAAGCAAGAAACTCCTTCGCTTATCTCTTTCGCCTCGGATACCTTTGCTCTCTGCCACAATAAATAAACAAAAATCAGTATTCTTCTACCTATATTCAAGACACGTTATTTCTATAATATTATAATAAATTATTCACTTTGCTTTGCTTCCTCTCTCTCTCTATATATTACTTTAGTCTTATATTTGCAAAATGTGACAAAATTTCATTTCATTTAGTCCATACAATAGTTTATAAGGTCGAGACAATAGTGGAGATGTACAAAATCTCAAAAAGTGGAAAGCTATTCTTAATAATGTTATCCATACCACAACAACCAAATGTTTGTGACCACACAGAACGAACAACACTAAGACAAACATATAAGTTTGATAAAGAAACATTTAGCAGTAGGCACCTGCATTGTTTCTAAAGTATCTGACTCTGAATTGAAGTCGTAATAGCCACTTGCTGCACTAAGCTTCATGGACAAGAACTACATGTAAAACAAACATTCGTAGATATTAATGTTACGTTTCAAGTATGTTTTTTGCTAGAAACAACTGATCCAATGCTACTTTTTTCTTTTTTTTTTTAATTAATTATACCTCCACTTGATGCTGCAAGGACTGCACATAGTTTATGATCTCGTCCAACATTATTGCCATACCCATCGTCTGCAAAATCAGAGATTAACTATTAAAGTAAGACAAATACTGATTCGGTATAGTAAAAAAAATGAATATCATCGAATCTTTTACCTTGTAACATCCTGGGACAATGTTCTGCAAGCACCTAAGTTTTTCATTGATTTTCCCTCTTCTAACCTGAATAACAATAAATTAAAAAATATTTGCATCTTAATCAGCACAAAAAATGAGATTTAGTTAGAAAGTATATATACCCTCTCTGCTAAACTGTGACTATCTGTAGCTTGACCTCTTTTGGCTCTAACATGAACTACTTGGTTTGGTTTCTTGTCTTCTACCGCATTCCTTTTCACTCTCTTGACTCTTCCACAACTCTGAAGAAGACAGCAAATAAATCATGAATATCTGCATATAACTAAACAAATCGTGCATGAAGAATACAATAAGATGAACAAAGCCGCAGAAAGTTTACATTTTTTGTCTTGCTTCCACTCTCAGAAATATCAGGAGTTGAGTTACCGGAACTGGGATCACACATATCAGTTGCTTCCCTCTTTTTACCTTCATGAACTTCGTTTAACGCTGGAACTGCATTGTGATCGAAAAGACCCGAAAAATTCTCTTCCAAGTTTCCTGGAAATTCAGGTTCTGTAGAGCCCAATAAGCTGTCAAACGGCACCAAGTTATGAATTTCCATGTTATCGATATCCAAGAAAGGAAAAGAGGGTCTGAAGCTTTGAAAATCTGCCATGTGATTTATAAGAGAGGTTTTGAAAGGTTTTAAGTGGTATCTGGATAATGTGGCTGAGTCTGGTATTTATAACGTAGGATTAGTCTAACTGACCCACGTGGCAGCTCAAGGTTCTGAAGGTTGGGCCCATGCTTTGTGAGACAAGCACTGTAATATGGGTCAATGCCTTTGTGAGGAAAGCATGGTCTATTCTTTGGAGCTTTTGGAACTTTTAATTTGATGACAAAAAAAGAAACCTTTAATTGGGATCCCTATCTTTCAGATCCTTCATCAAAGTTTTAACTGTAGTGGGAAAAAGGGTAGTTTTCTGTAGGAGCACATAGTTAAGGGTTCAAACTCTTCCCATATATCAACATTGTGTTTTTCTAGAGTGGAACTTAATCTTCCTACTTTTAGTGCTCCAAGATATTTAGTCTCTTCTTTCTGCAATTATTTCAACAAGCAAGGTCTATTTCCTAAACGTTTACTTCTAAATTCTTACTCAACTAACAATGTCTAAAGAAACCATATGGCGAAATAGCAACAGTTGTTGGTTACCCTATATACCCAATTGTTGTTGTAGGTCTTGCAAAAGTGGAGATGGTTTGAACATTGGTATTCAAAAACAAAGTGTTAAGTTTGGGACAATCTTCCCTATAGAAGTAAGGCCTCACTGCCCCTTTTCAAATCCCTAATTTGACAATTTGAATGTAAGAAATTTTGTCATGTTATAAACGTGGGAAGAAGTTGCCCATGCAGTTGCATTTAATGTTTAGCATATAATAAGGTACTACCATTTACTAAGATGGCCTATGGATGGCTACTAATTAGGTTTCATTCACCTAACACATAACTGAATTTGACCTTTGTTAGAACCTTTTCTACTTTCTACACCTTGCTCCCCATTCTCCTACTTTCTCTTTGTATATTTTAGTCTATATTTGTTTTTGTTTAAAAATATGTAGAATTGGTTAGAATTGATTATTTCGATTTATAAAATTAATTAAAGGGTAAAAACATCATGTTGAATGAGAAACAACTAATTATGATTTTTTCGTTAAAAGATTAATTTAGTTGGAATCAATTCTCGAATACTAAACCTTTAACATCATGAAATAGTTCAGTTTTAGCATTTGATAAACAAGTAATGAAGTAAATAAAATGAATTATCAAGAAGCTTCTCACTTACTTCCAAACTTGACATCCAAAGCTTATCCAGGTGCGTAGGATTCAACAGTTCGTATATGTTATTTTTCTTCTTCTTTCATAATACTGGCATATAACTTTGTTGTAAAAGTCTTTTTATGCAATCATACACGCTTTACTTGTATGGTATCACGTTGGAAAATGATAAAACAGGGCATGAATCTATCAACTTTTGGACCAAAATATCATTTCATAGATGGTGCCCACTGATTTAGGTAGAGCTATGGAGGTTTAACTTCATCCTTCACATCATTCATTTTTCTTTTCTTTTTATGCTTTTTTTTTAATACTTCACGTCACTCATTTTCAAACGAGACTTTTATAAGTGACCCTTGTATTATAAGATGGGCAATTTCTTCCTCGATATGCTTTCAAAAAATTATATATTAATTGATAGAATCTAATTATAAGATGAAAATTTCACATTTAGTATAAATAAAAAAATTGAGTGATATAAGAAAAATAAAAACTCAGAGACATTGAGATTTGAGGTTTTATGCTGAAAGTTGCATAAGATTTTTTTCTATGGACAACTCATTTTTTAGAAGTGGTCAATCCTTTTAGTCTACCCTAGCAAAAATATTTTAACGGTAATATCAAAGTTGATGATCTACCTTGGTATTCAGAAATGCATTTTTTTTACTTTGTATTTTAAATACAATATAGAAATTTACGAGCGAGCAAGTTTAAATTATGGAGGTTCAAGAAGAAATGACCTATAAGATGTCATCTATCTATGATCCATTCAAACTTTTATTGGGCCAAAAATATTTGCAACTGGGCTTTACTACTTTCATTATACTTCTGCTAAGGTCATTCTAAAATTATTTTTTTATAAAAATACCATTTACAAAAATACACTTTTATTATAAAATACACAAAAAATATTTTATGCCAAAAAAAATATCACACGTGAACCAAAAATATCTGTCCGTGACATTTTTTAAAGATAACTAACCAGGTGAATTTTTTATTTAGTTAAAGTAATTTTAAAATACGGAGATGATATTTTTACAATCTTTATTTCATATAAATAGTTATAAGAAAATAATAATTTAAATTAATGAAAAAATAACTTTTTATATTATTATACATTTTTCAACTAATTATAAATGAAAAATAAGTGTTTTGCGGTTGTTTGTTTTGTAAAATACTTAAACTGATATTTTAAAGATAATTTTACTTTTTCAGATACATAATTAATCAAATAATATATTTATTTTTTAATAAAAAATAATTTTACGTGTTATGTTATTTTTTCGGATTGATTTCTAATGTGTACTTTTATCTTTATAGTAATCCCGATTAATTTGGTAAAAAATAATGAATTAAAATGATTATATATGTTTAATATTTTTTATAATTAATATCATAAATATATATTTTTTATTTGTAATATTATGATTACCAAAATGATGTTATTTTAAAATGATAACTACTTTTTTATGTAATTTAATAATATCATACCAAAATTATGATTACTAAATGTTATTGGATAGTTTTCACACCCATAGTTGCTTATATGACTATATTTAAAATGTTTAAAACAAAGTTATAAATTAATTCTGTATCAATTAGAGCTGGTAATTTGATCAAAGACCTATGGATCAATCCTAACTCACTTTGAATAAGTTCTTTTTTTTAAGATGTCACTAAATGAGGGAAAAAAAATCATTTATAAAGTCTTTCTCAAAGTGGATATGGTCTGGCTCAAGATAGACTTGATCCTATTACAAGACTTTAATTAACACTTAAAACATATTCAGTATGAATGAAATGTTGAGTCGAGTTGCGTCAGACAAAATATTGAGATATGTTCTTTCGAACCAAGATCGATAGACAAAAATTTAAAACAGACCAAAAATCGATAAAATCGGTGCGTGTCCAAAAGTCAATATAGTTTTCATATTCATCGTGACTTGTATAACCATTACTATATTTAAAACATATTGGCCATGGTTTTTTTTTTCGCCCCCATCCCATTAGGGCGATGACCAAGTTATGGGGAATGGGCAAATTGACGGCTCTAGAGATACCACGTGGTGTGTTTTTATAGTCAAGAAACTTTACACTTTGAGTAATTCATGGTTAAAAAACGTAAGAGACAGAGAGAATACAGGTGTAGGAAACGCTGTGATAATTCATGCAGAGGTGGATTCATGGTACTAAATATCAAATATATATGGGCCCATCTATTATCAAACTTCAATTCTCTTCTCCATTCCATTGGTTGTGTTTTTGCTAAATACTTGTACAACTTTGTCACTCAACCTGTCTTGTCTATTGTCCCTTCCAGATCTACAACAATTACAAATCTAATCCAAAACGTTGACATCATCAAAGATGTATCCAAGTTCACAAGATGAAAATGCCATACATAGATCTAAATTTCTTAAATCATCCACCTCGATCGCTATTGGTTCATCTTACTTCAAATCACTTGTTTAAGTATATAAATTTAGGAAAATTAAGCTATCATTCTCATTTTTTTTACTATCATTCTATTTTTTTTTTACGTGATTTAGTGTAAGTTATTGATTTTTTCAAAGGTAATACTGGAAATAATCCAGGTATGAGTCAAAAAATCTCATATTTGATAAAATAGACAAAGTTAAACACTGTATAAGAATAAAAACTCATAACACCATTACCTTAAGATTTTGGAGTAAAAGTAGTGTCAAATGTTTTATATGTATAAGACTAATGTCATATAATACAAAACCACAATCTCTCAATGACTATAACCATATATGAAAAAACAAATATAACCCAACAATGGTATGAGAGCCAATGATTATCATTTTGGAGTAAAAGTGGTGTCAAATGTCTTATATGTGTAAGACTAATGTCATATAATATAGAACCACAAGCTCTCAATGACTATAACCATGTATGAAAAAATAAATATAATCCAAGAGTAGTATCAGAGCCGATGGTTACCATATTTGGACAAATGTCATATAATATAGAACTACAATCTTTCGATGACTATAACCATATATGAAAAAACAAATATAACCCAATAGTGATATCAGAGTCAATGATTACCATATTTGGAGTAAAAGTATAATCAAATGTCTTATATGTGTAAAACTAATGTCATATAATATAGAACCATGATCTCTACCGCTAACACTTTTAACACAACCTTTTACCATTGGTAAATGATTGATTAATGAAACCAAACAAAATCAGGATGAAATTCATCACATATGTGCTGAACTGATTTGGTTATTTTCAAATATGAAAAGAACCCGTCATTGACAAACAAATCCCATTGAATTCGAATAGAAGGAGACAATTTAACATTAGCTCTCCTACAGTTTTCTTGACCAAGTTTTTGTCATGAATTCTGATCAATCATCAATTTTCAATTATAATAACTAATATATCTGGCCACTCAATCCCACCTTCTACACCGCTCTCGGTGGCTGTCTTCAACTGAATAATCAACAACAGAGAATGCAGAAATCTAAATCATGTGCATAAGTCAAAGATAGCAGCAGTGAAAAATCGTAGCAGACTTTTCAATTTTCTCATGCAATGTTCATCATTTTTTTGTGGAGAAGAGGAATGAAAATTAAGGACTAACAGGAACCACGTATTGAAGGCAAATCCTATAAGCCAAGGCCGACATCATGCGACAGGTGACAACCAATAAACGTAGAAAGTGGTCCTGTTCTAAGATCCCTAGCAGGCTTTCCATGCCGCCCCTTATGATGCCAACACCAATTACCACACGTTTTCAGTAAGTTTAATATTAAATTTTCTTATGTTCGGTCAAGCACGTTTCTGTCACTGTTATCACCACCAATCAGCGATAACTTCATCGCATTTCAATGCCTTTCATCTCATATCATTATAATGGCCTCATCAGCATAAGGATGCAGAAAGTGTTTCTCACATTGTAAATATCGATTCTGAAGTGAACCAGTTTTGCATATACATGTAATGTTATTCACGTTTCGGCTCTTGGCCGGTCTGTCTTTGATTCAACAGATGAATCGTTTCAAAACTATAATTATTGCTCTTCTCAAACTCAAATAGATAAGCACTGTCTGTAAATATTACCTTTTTTAGTGTTTTTCTGAACAGAAAAGGTTATGTGTCACCAAGGGTTTACAAGTTTTTTAACCCACATGCACTCAATCATTGAGTTCTTCTTGAAGCCTTAACACGTTTTTCTTGTACTAACTCTACAGTAGAAAGAAATTATTTAGCTTTAATGTGTTCAAACAATATATTTTGTTTTATAGCTCTAGTTATTTATTTCTCTCGTTTATTCCAACATTGTATCTTTTGTCGGCCATAGAGTGCAAGTAATTTTAATTTCAAACGATTTTTCATCAGTAAAACAGAACCACGTTTAGAGTATATATACAAAGTTTAGTCATATCTTCATCGTGTTTGAACTCAGTAGTACCAAGTTAACAGCTTAACTCTCACCTACTTGGATTGATTGATTGATGAAACTTGAGAACACATAAAATCACTGACAAAGATTAGAAAGAAGGCAGAGCCCAAAGAATTCAAAGGTGAATGTTGAAATAAATCCCTGCTGCAACACCAATCTCGATCCCACTGCCAATAAAATAGCAAAGAATGCGACATAACACTCATTTTCCATCCCTTTATACAATTGTGGGGACTTTAATTGATGCCTTCATGGGAAGTTGAGTGGTAAATTTGGAATACGATTCATTTCAGTCTGTTGTTTGACTGAGGACAATTTAATGTAGCTAGTCCTGAACTTGCAACGTTAATCTCATAGCTATATGTCTAGTGTGATTGCTATAGACTACGAATTAAAAATCAAAATAAACTGTCGTTTTGTCAAGAAATAAAAGCAAGATGCCAAGCAATGAACCTATCCATCTTTCGATGTTTCCTGTGGCAAAGACTATGGAAGGTGAATGGAAGGTGTGGTAAGGAATTTGGAGCATGAGTATGCTCTTTATTTTGGAAAAGTATTAAAGTGTATAGTAATTCACTTTGACCTGAACTCAACCCCCAAAATGGGATACAGACATACAGTGTATTTATAGTGGTAGTATATTGTACACTATGCATCTTGCGTATAACAATTTGCTTTGTAACTCTAGTTTTTTCCCTTGACCCTTTTCAAATCCTTCTGCATATATATATGCACACATAGTGTTTATAGTTTTAGTGAGTGAGAATAGCCATGTCTACTTCAAAGAGCGTCAGCAGTTCTAGTGAAGATGACAATGAACTTAGAAGAGGGCCTTGGACTCTTGAAGAGGATAATTTGCTCTCTCAATACATTTCTGATCACGGGGAAGGGCGATGGAACTTGCTGGCTAAACGTTCAGGTATCTTGATTACAGCATAAGAAGTTGAATGCAAAAAAGAAAGACTACTCTACTATACTCTTTTTTTATCAATTTTCACGCTTATTCTGATTGATTTCATTTCCTTTATCTGAGACAGGTTTGAAGAGAACTGGAAAAAGTTGCAGATTAAGGTGGCTAAATTATCTAAAACCAGATGTGAAACGAGGAAATTTAACCCCGCAAGAGCAACTTTTGATTCTTGAACTCCACTCAAAGTGGGGAAACAGGTATTTATTTATCTTGGCACTACTAGATGTTTGTCTGCTACAAATATATTTCTTTTATTTGGATTTTCATTCCTTGAATGACTGTAGGTGGTCAAAAATTGCACAACATTTGCCAGGAAGAACAGACAATGAGATCAAGAACTATTGGAGAACAAGGATTCAGAAACAAGCAAGACATTTGAAAATTGAGACTGACAGCAGAGAATTTCAGGAACTTGTGAGGCGTTTTTGGATGCCAAGATTGCTTCAGAAGGTAAAAGAGTCATCGTGTTCTTCGGCCATGTCAATTCAGAACCAGGAGATTCCTTTGGTTCTTGATGATGGTGTTTCTCAACACTCAACTGTTGGGACCATACCATGGCAGGGACCTTGTGTGAGCATGAATGAAGGTAGTCCCACTTATATGGACCAACATGAGCAGAACTCAGACTCTGAACACAACAGTGGTTCATGCATCTCCTTTTCCGAGTCAGCAAATATTCCAAAAGTGTCTCATCATTTTGCACACACCATGGACCAATTCCATGCCTTAAGCAGCAATGATTTTGGCACTTACTCATACGAGGGTTATCATGTAAATGACAATGCCTATGAGATTGAGACCTTCAAACCAGCATCTGCAAGGGTGGCTCAGGATGTGCAATACCCAATTGCTGATTCTCAAACGCCACCAACCGATTGGCTGAGCAACGATTTTGCATGTTCCATGTGGAACATCGATGAACTCTGGCAGTTTAGCAAGTTACAAAAATGAGATTTTTAGGGTTTCTGATTTTTGGAATAACCCAAACACTGTCTTTGATGATATTATTGTGGATTAGCTACCAAATTAATTAATTCGGAGATGGTGATTGTTTTCTGTACATCTGTCGTGTATTCCTCTGTTTAGACGAGACTGCTTTCTAATTTGTATTTATTGAGATTGAATCCCTGAGTAGAGAAAAACTAGCCAGTGAAAAAAAAAAAACACAGTAGTTAATTAATGGTTATAATTAGTCGCAACGTACCCAGTTTTGTACCAATGTGTCTATATGATACCCGCTTTTAACTTTGCATCTACTTAGTACCCAAATTAGTTAATTTGCATCAATGTGGTTCATCCCGTTAAGTTTTCAGAAACGCCATTAACAGATCAGTGATGTAGCATTGCAGAACGGATACGTGTCAATGAAAATAATTGTACAGTGGCAATTTGGCAATTTGTGGATAACGTGTCATACCCTATTTGAATTGATTGTCCTCGTTCAAAAAGCCCTAATTTCCCATTCCCATCTTCATCTTCTTCATTTTTTCGCCGGGAAGCTGATTTGTTGCAGGGGTAAGGTGGCGAGTGAAGTGGGAAATGTCACATGGTTTTAATCATTCGTGGTCGTCTTGTTCGTGTGGGTCACATAACCACAGTGTTTCTCCTCCTGGTTCTGTATCTAGGTCGTGGGTGGAATATCACATCTCCTTCACATTGGCATAACCCATCTCCTCCAGAATACCCAAAACATCATTAAATTAAACCACGCACAACATTCAACCGCTAACCCTAAACCCCACCATCCCAACAACAAATAATGCAATCAACGACAAAAATAAATGGTTTGTGCACCTGCAATCCCAAATAGCTGCCAATTTGATGTCAATTACACCTTTAATTTTGTCCACAACGCATGAAATGGCCCAAATTTCGTAAACCCTAACTCTAGAAAACCCCTATTCTATTTTGTTCCCAATTTGTGCCTTTTTTCTTTTCAATTTCCTCTTACGCTGCACTGTTCCACATCACACACTACTCTCGTGCCACATCATAACATTTTTTCTCAATTAACTGGTCTACTCAGTCAAACGTTATCTTATTTAACAAAGTTAATGAAAAGGGACCACATTGACCCAAATTAACTAATTTGGGTACTAAGTAGATACAAAGTTAAAAACGGGTACAATTTAAACACATTGGGACAAAACTGGGTAATTATACCTTAATTAATGCTAACAAAGATTTCACTAATTGTGGATGCTAGATTATTTGGCTCTATGATTCAGCATGGCAATGATACACAATATTATACAAAGTGGTTGTCAAATTAATCACATAATTATTCAACCTCACAAGAAATTATTAAGTTGTGCATCCAACTTTTGTTCACACTAAAACTTCATCACGAGACATGAACGTGTGCTTTGAATCTACAATTCGTATATATGGTGATAATTATATTTTTTTCATCACAGTCATATCATATATTACGCGGGTCATTATTCATATTTATCCATTATGAAAAAGTTAACAATACACCTTTTAACACTAATTAAATGCACCGGACAAGATTACATCAATGTAATTTACACTAAATAACTATTACAAGTGAAAACATATTCGTCTAACTGGTGTATACAACTTTTTTTTGTCATAATAAAAAATAAGAAATTTATTATCACTATAATTATAAAATATATATAAATATTTTTTTCAATTTTATTCTAGATAATTATTTTAATATTAAAATGATTAAATTTATAAAAAAAACAATCAATTTCAATAATAATAATTGTATAAAAATACAAAAATAATTTCAATTATATATATATAAATAAAAATAATAAAATATGAAGTCAAATTTTAAACAATTCTTTCACAATAAATATTTTTTTCACAAATAATTTATTTTGATCCCTTCAATTTAACATACACTAAAATAAATTTACTAATAATTATTAGCATATTCATCATAGGTCACATATCCTAATATTTGTACTTATCCTATAAAGCAAGCGAATAATTAAATATAAATGGAGGAACAATCATAAATTAACTAATTTAGTTTTGATTCATATAAAACAGTATAAGTGAACATTGGTTTGAAAGTATTTTTTCTCGGTGTACAATGGTTTTTAGATTGACAAGTGGTTATATGAAATTTTATAGGAAGATATAATTGGTGTTTACATTTTTGTAGGTTATTCATTTCAAAGTTACCGTCATGTATTTATTTATATATTTTTTTCATAATATGTATATTTTGTCTATGTTTTGTGAAATTTGAATTTTGTCATGAATTTAGTGTGGTCTTATATGCTTTTCATGCTTTCTATTATTTTATTTCAAGAAATGTAATTTTTATCATGGATTTGATGTTGTTCCCTCATGGCTTGTATTTTTTTTTTTAATAGATTTTCATGTCATGACAAATAATTAACAAATTTTTACGTGTCAACGACATAGATAAAATATCAAATTTATTAATATGTTTAACATGATCTTATTCAAAATTATATACATCCATTATACATATATCCATTAAAGATATTTATTTAATATTTATCACATATTTTACCTATAAATATTTGCAAATACATATTTTTTTTTCATCATATCTAAAGAATGACTCTTTAGACACAAACAGAGAAATTAATTACGTTTTTTTAAATTTATTACATTAAAAAAATGATAACAGATTTAAATGTAAGTTGAAATCCAAAATTGTTATGTTGTGATAAAAAGAAATTAACAATGAAATAAAAACTCACAAACTAATTATTTTAAATTTAAAATAATGTCAACCTCTTATAAATTTAAACCATATCTCATTAATTATAACAAGCTAGAATATTATATTGCATTTGTAATGATAAATTTTCAATACTCATTACCCAATTTTCGTTAGTGCACCGTCTTTACGACTATGTATTTGAGAACTCGTCCAACAAAAGTGTCATTGGTTCGGTGCCTTGAATTGTCAAATATGGTCAAACTCATTACACAAATTTGTCATTACGGTGTAACAAATTTTTCCATTTAAGATAATATTAAATAGGGGACTCCGGTAAATTGGGTTTCACCCACGTGAAGCGACTTTATCTATGAATTTATTTGCCTCGACTCACTATATATAATTTAAAAAATATTAGTTTGATTAGTAAATCCACTTGAATTTTAAAATAATTGTTTTAAAAATAAAATTTTTTATACTTTAATATTTATATATTATATAAAAGATAATAAATAAAATGTAAAACTCCATAGAAAAATATTATATATAATAAATTAAAATATTAATAATGTTGTACCTGTTCATTTCTAAATAGGTTAAATATATATTTTGTTTAAGATTCAGGTTTACAAGCATCTCTATTTAACAAAAGTTAGAACAATGTTTTGTTTCTTTTACCTATTTTATTGTGTCATGTCTAAAATAATAAAATCATGGATAACTAGCATGAAAATTAAAATATTAAAATTATATAAAAATAAAATAAAATCCAAACAACAAAATTTTACGAACCAAAAGATATAATTTATAATAAAACTTCGATTAAAAGTGAAGACTTTTTTTTATCATCGATACACTTTGTTTTTGCAATTCGTTTCTGCCATATTTTTCTTATATAACTTTTACATTTAGCACTTTCTTTCTCTATAATTGTTCCCTTTTCTTCTTCTTTCCTTGCTAACATAAATTTGATTTAACTTTATAAAAAAATAAATAATAAATTATGTCATTTTCATATAATCTATAAAAATATATAAAGAGGATTTCCTCTTTTGTATCCATATTTCAAAATACAATTTTATCCTTTAAAATATAATTATTTATTATATTTTTGAAAATTGATTGTTACTTTATAAGCTTTTTTAAAAAATTGTCTATATCTATTTCTTTTCTTTTTCTATTTATCAACAATTATTCTCTTATCTGATATATTTCATTTTATTTTTAATAAATATAATTTTATTTTATATATTAACTTAAAAACATTACATTATCATCACCTACTAATATAATATCATATATTTAAAAATTCATACACAAAGACGCGGTCACAGTACGGTAGTTGATTATAAAGATCGTTTCAAGATATATTGTTTAAAAAAACTTAATATTAAATAAGCTAACTACTCTCTTTTTTTGTGTCAAAGTTGTTGTTGTGATTCGCACTAATAAATACTGACACTCGTTGGCTTATAGAGAGAACTCGTGCTAAATATGGTGCAATTGCGAATAGTGTCAAAATTTATGAAGAATGTGAAAACACGACTGGCCAGCTATATGAGTTAGACTAAGTTTGTGAAGGACGATTTTGTTGACTCCACCAAACATAAAGATGGAGAGATATATATTCAAATTCCAGCCAGAAATATTGATTCAGAAGAAAAGAAATTAAATTAAGAATATTTAGTATGTAAATTATATAGCAAATTGTATACATAATTCTTGTTTTATCTTTCATGTATAAAAAATATATATCATGTGACTATGTTATGGAGTTATTTTTGAAAGAGATAACCTTTAGAGTTTTTCTTCCACCGTCATATTTATAGACACGTATAAAAAAATAGAATAACTATATCAGGTGGATAAGAAACTTTATAATTTTTAACAAGTTTAAATACATTTAATTTAACTTATTTTTTATTTCAATATTTCATTTGAATCAAACAATTCAATTTATCGAATTTATTTTCTTTATTTAGAAAGAATATTTCAACAACCACAAAATATCAAATCACTACTTCAACCTTCAAGATATTTGCAAAAAGTAATCATGATAGACTTTAACAAAAATCTAGTTAGCAATTAAAAAAAATTAATTGGAAAAGTATGAAAAATAAGACTCAGTGAATAACTATAATCTGTATTTAACTTACATTCTATATGATATTGGTAAAAAATCAGCCTGACTAATATAAACTAAAATATTAATTGATGTTAACTTAAACAATGATGTTCGATATTAATAAAAAAAGTGTCGATTTTGATATAAAAGTGTTTAACTAACCTTTCAGTGATTGTAATCACTAAATAATCATGATTAACTTTAATTTAAAACAAACCTTTACTGATATTAATTATAAAATAATATTGAGTCCGTGATTTGTCTTGATTAAGTAGTTAACAAGTTCGGAGAATAGGAGTGGATGAACGATTCAAATTGTGAAATTCAATTTATAATAATTTAAACTTATTATTTTGGAAAATTTTCCAAATTTAAATTCATATTTTTAGATTTCAAATTCAATCAATTTATGTGGATTTGGATTAAGTTAACATTTGATTATTTTTATCTTAAAAAAAATATGGATCTTGAGTAAGTTGAGTTAAAGATTGTGTTTAGTCGACTGGGTCAAAAGTTGCATTGATCAAAGGTTAAGCACAGTAATCCTAAGTTGATGGTTGAATCAAGTCGATCCAAAGCGAATATTAAGTTAAGTTGGTCTAGATTGAGGGTCGAGTCAAGTTGATCTCAACTAAAAGTCTAGTCGATTGAATCCATCGTAGTCTTTATATATGTCTAATAGGCCTACTAGTAAGGTATATTTGATTGGTCTCATTAGATCAGATTGACAAAGTGGATAGAATATAGATTAAAAACAATTTAAATTGGATTGAAAAAAAATCCAAATTTAATTTATCTAATTAATATAGATATGAATTATAAATACAATCTATTTGGTTGGATTTAAACTCAAATTTTAAAAATCCAACACATGTCTAAACTTAGTATGAACTAAAACCAAAATAGTAATATCCAAATTCAAATCAACTTAAATAAATATGAACAAAAGATAAATGAATTTAAGAAATGATAATATGAGATATTTTTTTCAAATTCATATTTTTTAAATGAAATTTAAAATTAATTAATTCATAAAGTGATTAAACTTAAATTTCTTTAATTTAAAGCTATTAAACTACTCAATTCAATCATAAATTCAATTACTTTTAAACTTTGTTTATATAAATATATATTCACTATAAAATATTATTTTTTAAAAATAAATTACCTTTTAAAAAAATGGGTTTGGATTTAAAACTTAATCCATATATTGGGATCTAGATTTAAATCTTGATCCAAATATTTTGATTTGAATTTAAAAATATATATATAAATTAGTGTTAGAATGATTGGGGAAGACATGATTTCTCTTTCTCCTCTGTTTCTTTGTTTCCGATTTTGTGTTTGGGTATGAATGATTGGGGAAGACGTGAGAATTTGTGTGTTATTCGGGATTTAACAGGTTGAAGGTGATGAAAGAATGAAGAAGAAAATATTGGTATTGAATCTGTGATTAAAGACGAAGGTCGTTGGCTTATTTATGTGCGAGTTGCGTGTTAGTGGAAGTGAGTATGGTGAAAGGTTAACAGAGGGTGGATTTTTGACAAGGATGGAGAAAATGGTGAGGAGGTGAATCTGTTTAGTAAGGGGTAATGGGTGATTGGTTGTGATGTTTTAGACGATGGATGGCATAGAGTCAGTGAATTTTGTGAAGAAGGGTGAACTTCGGGGTAGGAAAACGAATCTGATTTGCATTTGGATTTGGTTGATCACGGTGAAGTGGTGGATGAAACTGGTTTCGAGTTATGCGTGCACAGGTGAAGGTGAGGGAGAATGGAGTGATGAGAGTGTGTTTCGGGTTGATTTGATTATGTGAGGTCGTGTATCTGATGGTACGATGGTTCGATGTTGTTGTGAATTAATGGCTCGTTTCGATGCACAAGTAAGCTTTATGTGGTCATGGACATATATGATGATGAGCGTGAGTGAATATAAACAAGAATAACAGTGGATGAACAATGCTCAATTCCTAAACACCAGCATCGGCCATGGGCGAAGCTAAAAAGTTAAGAAGTTAGGACACTTAGCGGAACTTGATCAAAAATTTTAGGGGGGTCAAATTATATTTGTTATATATAAATTATTATTTTTAATTAAAAAAATAATAATTTCTTTTAATTAAAAAAAAATTAATTTCTTTACATCATTTTTTTTATTCAAGATAAACACTCATGACAATAGAATCCAAACAATATAACAATAATATATATGAAAGAGTAACATAAACTTTATCATCAACAATAATATATATATATATATAAAAAAAAATAAAAGTTATCTTTAGTCATATGCATTTGATATGAATCCCATTTTATATAAGCCTTTCGTACCTCGTCAATTTGATTTGGTGGGTATTGCCAAATTTGAATACGCTTCCCCGGATCATGTTTTTCAAATTCATTATATATAACTTTAGAAACATTAGAGAGTTGTTTTTCGTTTTCTTCAATATTTAGATTCTCATGAAGTTTCTTAATTTTAGATGACGTAGATGCATTTTTTCATATTCATCACACACCTTCTTTAATATTTTAAGAAAACTAATAACTTCTAAATGATTAGCTTCCTTTACCTTGAAGTAGATTCATAATCTTGTTCTTCCCTTACACAACTTCAAAGCCTAAAATAGCTCTATCTACACAAAAAAGAGTTTGATTAACAATTAAAGTGTGATTTTATGATCTCTAACAGATAAAGATATGTTTAGAACGTAGAAAAGTCACATACAAGAGGGAAATATATTGCTTAAAAAAAAGGAAAAGATAAACTTACTCAAAAGAAGAAATTGTTCGGTCCAAAATGTTCCTTAACTCTTCAATTTTGCCGTAGTGCAATTTGATTTTGAAAATAATAAGGAATTGATGGTGAAAATTGAGATGAAAATAAAACGAGAGAAAGAGATGAAGACACGGAAGAGAGAAACCAAATAAAAAAGTATAAGAAATTATAATAGAGAAAAAAAATGTGATTTTTAAATTTTAAAAAAGATTTTCCAAACTAAATTAATACAAATAAGGTAATAATATATAAATAAAGTAATAATATATAAATAAAGTAGTAATATATAAATATATTTTTTTAAATATATAAAAAATAAAATATAAAAAGTTAAATATAAATAAAGTAATAATTTATAAATATTATTTTTTAAATATATAAAAAATAAAATAAAATAAAATTTGTTGGGGGTGCTGCGGCTCCCCTCTGTCATTAAGTTGTTCCGTCCCTGCTTACCTTGATGGAACCCAACGTACCAGTCACCTTCTTCCTTTTCCAGCCTTGGCACGCTTCCTCAGTCCTTAGTACGATGCTCTCTGCTCCTCTTTTTAGCTCGATGGGTTCCTTTGCTTTGCTGCCATCGATCCCTCCATTGTTGCCTTTTATTGTGTATTCTCAACGGTAAAATCCTCTCCCGAGTGCTAGGAAATTGTTCTCTTTTCAAATGACTCTCTCCTGTTATCCTATACCTATTTTGCTACCACTGTCATGTGCCATAGTGATATACAAAGATTTCCATTTTTGTGCTAAGAAACAGAGATAGAGTAAAATCTGAACCTTTCTTGCATTGAAGGGAATGCTCAGTAGAGGTTTACGTTATTTTCACCTTTTCATTTATTTTTTATAATATTAGTATATATTTTTTATTTTTTATTTATTATTTTTCTTAAAGCAAAACGAAAATAATAAAAAAGAAAAAAAAATAAGATAAGATAAAAATTTGAATATAAATTAAAAATAAGATAAAATAAGAATGAATATATAAAGTAAAAATAAAAACAATAATAAAAATAAAATAAAATAAATAAATAAAAAGAAAAATAAAAAAAGTATACGTAATAGAAATAAAAATAAAAGAAATAAAATTAAAGTTAAAATAAGATAGAAAGTAAAAATAAAAATATATGTTTATACTCTATGTTGATTTTTTTATTTTTCTCTTCTCTTAATTATTATTAAAGTCAAAAATTTATTTTTTACTCAGACGAATTATGCAAATTCACTGAATGAGCCAGACTCACTCGACGAGCACATGACTCACTAAGCGAAAATGCATAATTTTGAAATACAATAAGCCTCTGTTCGTTTGAAAGGTTTCTACTGTTCACGTGTAGTAGAGAAGATGGATTTAAAAATATTTTGTGTTCTCATTCAACGATTTAAGCAGAAAAGCGACGACTGATTTGCGGGTTTATTCTAAAAATTCATCCCCTCAACTTTGCAGAGATCTGGGATGATATTCAAACATTTACTTTTTTACCCTCTTCATATATATTACTAAGATGGTGTGTAAAAGTGTGTGAAATAAGGTGGTGAGTGATTGCAGTAGTGGTGTGTGTGAGTGAGAAGGCACCGGTTACGTAACCGGTGCCTAGAAGACCTTAACACCGGTGCGTATGTGTTTTTTTTTAAACTTTTTTTTAATTTGTTTTAATTTTGTTTAAAAATTAATTGTATAACTTTATTTAAAAATTTAATTCTATAAATTTCTTTTACATTCATATTTTTTTTTAAAGTTTCATATAATTTTAATATTTTTTTAATTCGTATTAATTAATTATAATTATTTTTATAACATCAAACTATAAAATCATTCTTTTTTTTCATCAAGGGTATTTTGGTAACTTTCTAATTCTATATATTTTTACAATTTATTTTATTTATCACATCAATCAAATCTTTCACTAACTTTCATAAAACTTATCTCCAAATCCACTCACTTTACCCTCTAAATCCATTTAAAAAAACACAAATATTCATCTTCCTAAATCTACACAAATCCATCTTCACACTCTCCCCCATATCCATCTATAAAAAGGAACACACCCTAAAAGTTCTATAAAAAAGTTATATAAATGGAACTCAATTACCATTAAATTTATTTATAATTAAAATTTTTATGAATAAAATAATTAAGTGTCATTATTAAAATCACTACTACTCTTAAATTATTTTTTAGGTTAAAAATTAATAAAATTAGAAAACTGTTAAAACAACCTTTATTTCATATCTTTGAAATAGAAAATAAAACAACTATTATAACCTTCAACTTGGAGCAGAAAAGCACAGTGAAGAGGAGAAAGAAAATAAATTTACCGACGAAAAAATATAATCAATTCTGCACGAGCTTACAAATAAATAGGCTTAAGTTGCTATGCAAATCTGCAGGCCAAAGTCAATTGACAATTTCTCTCTCTACCCCCATAATTTCAGCCTACACTCCTATATGCATCACAGAACATTATAATTAAAAACTAGTGATTGTAATTTAGCTTTTTTTTAATGAAGTGTCATAAATTTGAAAAAAAAAGGTGACAAACAAAGAGAAGCTATCATATCCTTATCATGTTTAAAAGTTAAGATATTAGATATTAAAAACATAACTAAATTTTAGATTAAGGTGCTAAAGTTAAATTATAGTATATTATAAATTCATAATATAAATATAAAAAAGTTACCGTGTACAAATAAATATAATTGAAATCAAACAGTACATCAGTATAAAAATCTTCCCACACTAGACACCACTGTAGAAGGAAACTTGAAAAATTACCAACTTATACAAAAAAATTATTAGTAGCATAAAATATTACTCCATTTAATCCATTTGAATACATTAGTGGGAAAGGAAGGAAACGTAAACAATTGAATACATTAGCAAACATTGATAAAAATTTTATATTATTTCAGGTCAATAAAAATGAATATTTAACCAGATGAGCGATATTTGATCCAGTGGGATTGCGGTTGGGCTTTTTTCATAACATTCGCATTTTTATACACCGTTCGATTTGAAAGCTGCAATATACTCACTATAAAAATGAATAAATATTAAAATAAATTACACTTAACCACTTGGAAACATTCTCATTCCACATATAAAATTTTGATTTTGTAAGACTCCTAACTTTAATTTTGCACTTGTTTAGAAGAAGAACATGGTATTAGTTTGTTACCTAAAATACTACACCAACCTTTTATAGTTTTCTTCTGCATAATTATTACTTTTTCAACTGGGCCGTGTACTTTTTTATTCCAACTAGTGTTATACCCGTGCGTACGCACGGGTGGTGTGTTTTTTTTTTTATTTAATTTTGTATTTGTAAAATAAAAAATATTAATTATCTTTTTTAATTAATATTTTCTCATATATATGTAATAGATCAGAAGAGTAATAATAATAACCGTATAAAAATAATTAAATATCTCATATAACTACTTTTAGTAATATTAATAATAATAATATGATGGTGTAAATATATTATAGATTATGGATATCGTACAAAATAATAATAATAATAATAATATTAATATGAAAAAATTTAAATAATTATTCATAGGTATTTTTTGCAACAAAATAATTAAAAATAATAATATTACTTTATATTAACATTTTAAATAAAAATAATAAAGTGTAATAAATATTTCTAATTTTTAATAAATATAAATTCAACTTTCAATTAGTAATAATATATTAACATTATTATTATTATTATTAATAATAATAATAATAATAATAATAATAATAAATACAAAACAATTGAAATTGAACTTAAAATTTATGAATAGAAACCCATGTAATATATATCCATTACTAAACTAAAATGTAAACATAATAACAATAATAATATAATAATGATGATAGTGTAGACATAATAATAATAATAATAATAATAATAATAATAATAATAATAATAATAATAATAATAATAATAATACAAAGTAATATTAATATTAATAATAATAGTAATAGTAGTAGAATAATATCAATACTAATAACAATAATAAATATTCATTAATACTAATAATAGTAATATATTATTAGTTACGTGAAGAAAACAATATTATTTTATGATTAAAGATTATAATTAAACTTTTGAGTTATTCATTATATATGTTGTATTAAAATGAAATATGTATTCACTTTCGTTCTTAAAAGTAAAATGTATATATTTTATATTATGAATCCCGTACAAAGTAAACACATAATCAAGTCGAGATTGATCTTAAAATTTGTTAATAGAAACACTCAAAAATAAAAATAACTTTAATTAATATTTAAAAATAATAATAATAATTATTATTATTATTAATTGCAGTATATAAATTAAAAGATAGTATTATCAACTATAAATCAAAACTTCATTCATAATTAAATAAATTTAAAATAATTAATGGAATAAACTAATTTATAAAAAAAAATTAAATTAATGATATAATTATTAATTGCAACTGTATATATTTAAAAGATTTCAAAAAATATGGAATTAAAAACAATCCATTCATAAATAGAAAACTAAAAGCAATTAATAAAATTAATTGATCAAATATTAAAAAAATTAGAAAAAAATCATATAATTATTGATTATAAAAATAAGATGTAAACATATCATGTATTATGGATCCCGTACAAAATAATAATAATGATAATAATAAATAGTAACATCACTACTAATAATACTAATTATTCATTAAATCAAATCATATTAATATTAATAGTAGTAATGTAACATTAGTTAAGTGAAGTAAAACAATATTCTTGTATAATTAAAATTTGCACCGTACAAATGAAATGTCTACACATGGTAATGAAATAAACTAATTTATAAAAAAAAATTGAAATTAATGATATAATTATTAATTGCAACTGTATATATTTAAAAGATTTCAAAAAATATGGAATTAAAAACAATCCATTCATAATTAGAAAACTAAAAGCAATTAATAAAATTAATTGATCAAATATTAAAAAAATTAGGAAAAAAATCATATAATTATTGATTATAAAAATAAGATGTAAACATATCATGTATTATGGATCCCGTACAAAATAATAATGATGATAATAATGAATAGTAACATTACTACTAATAATACTAATTATTCATTAAATCAAATCATATTAATATTAATAGTAGTAATGTAACATTAGTTAAGTGAAGTAAAACAATATTTTTGTATAATTAAAATTTGCACCGTAAAATGTCTACACATGGTAATGAAATAAACTAATTTATAAAAAAAAATAGAAATTAATGATATAATTATGAATTGCAACCGTATATATTTAAAAGATTTCAAAAAATATGGAATTAAAAACAATCCATTCACAATTAGAAAACTAAAATCAATTAATAAAATTAATTGATCAAATATTAAAAAAATTAGAAAAAAATCATATAATTATTGATTATAAAAATAAGATGTAAACATGTCATGTATTATGGATCCCATACAAAATAATAATAATGATAATAATGAATAGTGACATTACTACTAATAATACTAATTATTCATTAAAACAAATCATATTAATATTAATAGTAGTAATGTAACATTAGTTAAGTGAAGTAAAACAATATTCTTGTATAATTAAAATTTGCACCATATAAATGAAAGGTCTACACATGATAATGAAATCAACTAATTTATAAAAAAAAAAATAGAAATTAATGATATTATTATTAATTGCAACTGTATATATTTAAAAGATTTCAAAAAATATGGAATTAAAAACAATCCATTCATAATTAGAAAACTAAAAGCATTTAATAAAATTAATTGATCAAATATTAAAAAAATTGGAAAAAAATTATATAATTATTGATTATAAAAATAAGATGTAAACATATCATGTATTATGGATCCCGTACAAAATAATAATAATAATAATAATGAATAGTAACATTCTTCATTTCTAAAAGTAATATATATTAAAAATGCATATGCACAATCTTTTCTAAAATGAAATGTATTTATTAGGAATATATACAAAACAATAATAATAAGATAATAATAATAATAATATTAATAACAATAAATATTTTATTTATTGATTCAAATAATAATAACAAAAATACTAATAATTATGATAACAATTGCCAATTAAAACTTCTTTTATAATTAAAGAAATTTGAAACAATTAATGAAATCAATTAATTGAGAATAAATCTTTAAAAACTAATCATATAATTATTAATTACAAATGTATAAGTTTAACAGATTTCAAATTGTATGGAATAAAAAAAAATCCATTCATAATTAGAACATTAAAAACAATGAATGAAATTAATTGATCACTTAATGAAAATAGATTACTATACAGACAACATCACATAATCCACTTGGAAAAACCTCTATTCTAGAATAGAAGAAAAATACATACAAAAAATGTATTAACTTACTTATATCTTGTAAAAAATCTAAATATATTGATATTTTAACTAAAGACTAACACATTTATAATATTTTAAAACAATGCAAAAATGTTAACTCTTTCGAAATTCTTATTGTATGTTATTAACCATACACAATATAATGTTGTTGTAAATAATATACATTTCTTTAATTAATACATTCAAAATTGTATTTTTATAACATTAGATTCAACAATTAAAATTTTTAAATTTTAGATATACTTTGAATCATCCTAATTCAGTATGTTATCTTTGTTTTTCTAAAAAACTCGTAAGAAATACATATTATTATAATCTTTAGTGTATGAAAATAAGAAATTAAGTACTAAACATTTGACATTGTTAACCTAATATATTTCTTTTCTTTTACCAATTATGCAGTAAAACATAAATATTGGGACTTAAAATAAAACCTGGATCACACAATGTGCTAAACACAAATGTATTCATCTCACAAAATAATAATAACAAATACATTTCAGTGGTGTAATTTTGTCTCAACATAATAAGTTTTAGCTTCCTACACAAACCAAAGTAATACACTTTACCAATATTTATTTACAACATAAATACAACTTTTCATGAATAAATTATAACTGAAAATCATAAAATTCCACCAGAAACAGAAACAGAACAAATGAATTGTCCTAAAACAACAATTACTCTTAAATTTTCAACAATCTTTGTGAAAACCTCAAACTTCTTGATCTCCTCTACTACAACCTTCACAACATTATACTTAATTACAAATTTCACATTCTGCTATACAAATTAAATCTCAATTTTCAAATGATCAATGAGGACTTAAATGTTGTCTAAGTTCTTTATAGTCTGAAATTATAAAAACAATCAATCACAATATTGTACTACAAAACAAAGTATATGCATATTACTTTTTTTCTTATAAGTATAATACAAACTTAAAACCATAAAAGACTATGCATAAAAACAAATTCAAACACAATACATAATGAACTTAAAACCATGAAAGACCATGCATATAAACAAATTCAAACACAATACACAATACAATAACACAATAAAAGAACTTATAACCTACTTATCCACTGGAATATGGAGCTCAAGCTTACAATATTCAAAACTAATATAACTTTCCAATGACTTAACATTTTTTTTTTCAAAAACAACTACCAAAAGTTACTATATAATGCCATACCACCATATTTTCATAAAGAACTCCATAATATATTGTAATGACATTCATACAATAATAAATTCCATCAAATCATAATTATCTAATCAAATCCACAATTTATATTAATTATTAATACAGTTGAACAACTAAATCATATCAATGTCAAGAAAATAAAAGAAAAAGAACATGTTACCTGCTTAATGAATGCAATATGGAACTAAAGTTGTAAGATAACCTGCTTGTTGACTGCAATATGGAATTAAAATTGTAAGAGTTAAAAACAAAAGTTAATAACCAAAACATACTAATAAACAATACAACTATACTAAAGCATTAAAAAAAATATACTAACATTTACTCGGTGTTCAACATACACACAAGCATCTCAACAACTTACATGCTACCCAAAGTACAATCAAACCCGCAAACACAATATTATGACACAGAACAATCAAAATTCCATAACAGAACCAACTATAACATAGAACATAAACTATTACATTGAAAAATGGAAAACCTTATGCAATCATTTCCACATTTCCTTCCTTTGGATCCATTATTGTTTATGAAATATTAAAAATATTGGGAGAACTTAAGAAACCCACCATGGACTCCAACATAACCAATAGAACAAAAAAGCAGAAACACAAAATCGATCATCCAATAACAAAACAAATAGTATGCTCCTGAAATATATGAATCCACACAAATCAACAAACAATTAAAAAAATTAATTAAAAATCATTTATTTCTAGTTTGCATGGAATGAAAATGGAAACTTGAAACATAAAATTCAGAGATCAACAAAGCTATTACCTTCCAAATCCAATCAAGTA
>Ga0214542_1003763_pt1 | contig 30535 bp, 10 predicted proteins | sample CNSS1metaG_FD_160096 | JGI IMG/M metagenome (GOLD analysis project Ga0214542, IMG submission 160096) | Root nodule microbial communities from cowpea collected in UCLA plant growth center, Los Angeles, California, USA - CNSS1 | ecosystem: Host-associated > Plants > Roots > Nodule | place: USA...
CTGGATTGGCTATGGATAACTATAAGATGGGCAGGTCTGATTGTATTTGTGAGATTGCAGGTTTGATAAATTTTGTGGACAGTGCGAATACAAACTGCACTGGAAAACTGTTTTCAAATTACCGACGAATTATTCCGTCGACAATCCGTCGGAAAAAGCTGCGTCGAATACATGTAAATACCGACGGATACTGCCGTCCGTAATTTCCGACGGATCCTGCGGACGGTACTTACCGACGAATTCTGCGGTCGGTAATTACCGACGGATACGGCGGTCGGTAATTACCGACGGATACCGCGGTCGGTAATTACCGACGGGCAGTATCCGTCGGTAACCGTTAGCTACGACCCTTTTACCGACGGATTTTGGCTCGTCGGTTGTCCGTCGGAAAAAGTAGTTTACCGACGGATATATGTTGGTATCGACGGATCGAGACCGTCGGTAATCTCTATTTTTTTTGTAATGAACATCGTCTAATCATACAAAATTACGAGGAAAGTTGTGAATATGTTTGGTTAAGGTTTATTATTCTACATGTGCAAGAAACTTGTGACTATCGCCGAGAAAGATGGAATCAACAACCATATGTGAAGACAATAGTGTATTGTTCAATTGAAAGGATGATATAGATATCCAAAAATTCGTTCATCTGAAAATATGACAAGTCTATTTGTAAAGTTTTTACCAAGAAAAACTTTTGAGCAAATGACTCACAAATTCGTACTTTGTCACCTTAATGATGTAAGTTTACATGAGGGGGAGAAATATAATATGTGATGAACAATATTGTATTAAAAAATACAGAATGTTGTACTCTTTTTCCTTCACTACGTTTTTTTATCCTAAAGGGTTTTTCCTAGTAACGAGACACATTCTTTATCAATGGACACTCAAGGGGGAGTGTTATGAATTAAATGATTATCCATTGATTTGATATATTTACTCATATGATTCATATTACTCTTTATGGTAAATATTTGTATTAACTAAGTTGATTTGTTTCCTTTATGGATTACATATTGTATCTATAAATAGGACTCTTCCTATCAATAATAATACACAGATGAGTTGCTCTCTATTCTCTCATTCTCTATTCTCTCTTGTTCTTCTCTTCTCTATTATCTGTCGTCATTCTCTATGTTATTCGATTTATTTCATAACAAATATATAATTATTGATTATAAATATATAAATTTAAAAGATTTCAAAACCTATAGAATAAAATACAATCAATCCATAGTTAGAAAATTAAAAACAATTAATAGAACTAATTGGTCAATTAATAAAAAAATTTAGAAATAAATATAAATTGATTGTAAAAATAAATGTTTTAATCCCTAATCCCGTTTCAAAATAAATTAATTAAAGTAATAATTCAAAATAAAATATATTTATCGATTTAAATTACTAATTACCAATTAAAACTTCTTTCATAATAAAATAAATTTAAAATAATTAATTGATAAAAACATTTTAGAAATTAACCGTATAATTATTAATTATAAATGTATAAATAAAAAGATTTAAAAAACGTATGGAATAAAAGAAATTCACTCATAGGAAATAAATCATATAATTATTATTTGTATAAATCAATTCGTAAGCATAGGAACACAATTCATTAGTAACTCTAGTATTACTATAAATAATAAAATTTTGTTATTGTTATTATGTGTTATGATTTGGTTTTATTAGTTTTATAATATTTTTATATTGAAGTCTCAAATATAATTAATATTATATTTAAATATGTTCTAGTATTTTCTTCTAAGTATATTTTAAAAGAATAATATAATTATTACTATATTTAAATAAATAATTTATTTAAATAATTATATTCATGTGTTATAATTATGTATAATTATATATATAATATTTAAATAAATAATTTGACAATACAACATATAAATAATTTTTATAACAAATTAACTAAAAATAAATTGTATAGAACTAAAACAATAGGCATAACTTATATAAGGGTAAACCAACCCATTAATAAATTTTAATCTTCATCATTTATTTATATTTATATGATAAAGTCGTCACTCATTCTTTTTGGTACATTAACCATTTGTTTATAGTTTTAAAATTCAAACTTTAATTTTATTTACTAAGAAAAAGAGTGCCACAATAAAATTTTTATTTTTCACAGATAGTCGTAAATAAATATGGTAAATAAATCACTTCATATCAATATGTATTTCATTTATCCATGAATAATTTTTCATGGACAATAGGATTGTCACAACTCGAATATAATTATAGTAACTATGAATTTCGCAAAACATGACGTGTTCATCAAAATATACGACATTAAAAAATATATAAACAGTCAGTTATCCAAGACTACATGGAGAAAAGGAAGATCTTCATGCAATAGTTCTTGTTTTCATACTTGTGGTCAAATTCATCACTTTAATTTAGTCATGAAATAGCCTAATTGTTATCTGGTTTCTTCAAGTTTAAACAATTATATGATGCTTTCCTAAACAGTTGTTCTTGAACCTGATTCAGTTCCTTCTCTAATACGAAGAACACACACAAAGTGTTAGATATTAGATAGACTCATACCTTCTTAAGACATCCTAATATCCAAAACACATTATAACTTTTTGTTGGCTATATGAAAATTATGTATATATGAAAGTTAAAACTCATTTTCGCTATTTAAGATGAATTTACAAAACTCGGAGTTCAAAAATAAAGACAGGATTAGGGACACACCTGCAACTTGCAACTGCTTTCGAATTCTTGGCCTATTGCATTAGAAAATACAGAAACAATGTAAAAGCATTAACAATGTTTGTAACAATCACATTACTTGATATTATATTAAGTTCACCACTCAATTAGATAAAAATAATATCAGTGAGGTGTGAGTTACACACTTGTAGTTTTGTTATCCTTTTAATTTAGTCAGTACCTAAAGTGTCTTAGATTGGTAAAGAGTAGTGAAACACCATACTTGTTACCCGTGTATGGCATTCTGGTCTATAATATAAAGCAAAAACCTATATCATATATTCATGTCATTACTGTTAATATGAATTTCTAGGCTTTTAGTTACTGACAGGTGACCTGTGGTTTGGTTTTCCCATACAATCCTTATGTATCAGGCTTGCAATCTCTTTTGTAGCCTCAGCAACAAAGTCTTGGTCGGGATTTGAGGAACTTCCTAAGCCAGATTTAGGTGGCACAAAATTGCAATCTTTTGAACATGACTTCGAGTTCGTGGTGAAAATACTCCTTCGGATAACAGATTTGGTAGATTTCAAATATTGTTTTGGCACCATTATCACAAACTTCTGCATGAATATTCTTTATGTCTATGTAATTTGTATAAAATATAGCTAAAGATCAATCCATGCATATATATATATATATATATATAGTCTATTTATTTCCAATGATTTTGAAAGGAACATGTTTAATTTATTGTAAAGAAATACTTGTTTATAAACTATCCTTGAACACTTTATCTATTCAAACAAAAACTTTTAGGCAATGTATAAGAATTAGTGAATAGAACCTGAGCCTCACGGTTTTGGTCTCTTGATCCAAAAAGCTTCAAACCGTCATTATCGTCACATGTAGAATGGAAGCTACTGGTTTATAGCTAAGTATTAGTAAATCTGAATGAGATTTATGAAAAAGTATTAGTAAATCTGAATGAGGTTTATAGCTAGCAAGATGATTTCCCAACCCAGTTGCTAAATGGTTGTCCTCAAAATTAATCCTAATCATGTTAACCTGCATAAGATACATGGATTTTAATTGTTGGAAGAAAAAAACTTGCAGGTATACCAAATTTGGATCTGCAAAGAAAAAAAAAAAAATTTACAAAATAAAAAAAAAAAAAAAAATACAACAATACCAAAACATGTTCAAGATTTAAAAATAAAAACTTTAACCTACATGTTCAAGATTTCAAAATAAAAATTTTAATCTTTTCTTCAACCTACAATAATAGGTCTACGAAGTACAAAAAAATACAACAACACCAAAACATGTTCAAGATAGAAACATTGCAAAAATTAAATTTTTTATAAAGAACAATCAACACGAAATAAAAAAAATTAACTGAATAAGAAAAATAAAAAAGAACAAAGATCCACGCAGAAGAAAAAAAAAACAAATAGAAAGAAAAGAAAAAGAACAACAACAAATAGAAAAAAAAAAAAAAAAAAAAAAAAAAAACCAACAAAAAAAAAAAAAAAAAACAAAAAAAAAAAAAAAAAAAAAAAAAAAAAAAAAAAAAAAAAAAAAAAAAAACCAAGAAAAAAAAAAAAAAAAAAAAAAAAAAAAAAAAAAAAAAAACAACAACAAATAGAAAAAAAAAAAACAACAACCAAAAATAACCTTCGTGAAATAAAAAGTTCTGCTAACCTTAAACAACAACAACAGGAAATAAAAAAAATAAAAAAATTTAACTTGGTATGAAGAAGAACAAAGAACAAGGATCGAATAAGAAAAGATAAAAATAACCTCAATTTTAGACATATATCAATTAAATCAAATGTTTCAGTAATTTATCTGCATTAACATTGTCTTAAATATATATAGTAAATTGGTTAATTAAACTAACATATCTGTCAAACAAACGTAACAAAGAAATGTATTCCGCTATACACTTTTGGTTCAATAATTTTAAAATCATTTTGTAATATTTTTGTCTCAGGAAAATTATGTTTTGATAAAAAAAAATTGAACTTGACAAAGTTTCTATAATTAAAATTAAAATAGATTAATTTTATATTTTTTAACCAAAATAAAATAATAAAGTAATATTTTTTACCTAAATTAATAGTTTGTCAAAATTTGTTAAAAAAACTTTGTTAAATTATATTTTTTCTTTATCTTACTCGAGATTATTGTTATAATATGCTACCTTATTGTTTTTTGGGTTATTGTTCTCGCCACATATTATACTTTTATTTTTGTCATATTAAATTTTTTAGTATTATATTTTATGATATAATTATGATTATTATAATATTATTTTTACCAGCTCGTCAACGATGAAACTGTTATAATTTTACTTAATTACAAAAAAAATAATTAAACACAAATTTTTCAGGCATTATTTTTTGTTGTGGTTGTCACTAATTTATTCCACTACATGATTGTGATCTATACTGTTTTATGTTATATATTGTTACACGTGTTTGTTATTTTCAAAATGCGTATATATTGGATAAATGTCTATCTCTAAAAAATCTGATTTTACTTTTTTATAAAAAAAACCAATTATTTTCATTCTTCGAAAATTTTAAATTACTATTTTCAGTTATTAATATTCATTTTAGTATAAATAGAGACAAATTTGTTGGAAATGCTAAACCTGTTAAATGACAATATCATATGGTAAATATATTAACTAATAGTGCTAAACATATTAATTTTTAATAATTTTAGAGATATTAAAAACAAATAACTTTTTTACAGAAATCAAAATCAATTTTTACTACTTTTATAAAGATTAAAAATTAAATTAATTGAAAAAATATATTTATACTTTTTAGGACGTTAGAGATAAAAAATATATAATAAAAAATACGTACATACTAAATTTTCAAACATTAATTTTAATTAATTTTTAGTTAACAATGATTACATCTTATGATCTAAAATTTGAGTATTTTGAATTATTCCACTTGGCCAGTTTGCTTTTGATATAAGTTAGGTTAAAGATTATAGTGCTCTCCACCTAGGACTTCCAATTTTAGCGACAGGGACTGAGACCTAATACTATCACCTCTCTTACACGGATGATGCAGAATTCAATTTCACTTTTTTTGGAGTATATATTATCAATCCAATTAAATTAAATTATTACAAATTGTGAGTTATATTTTAAATGTGTAGAACTAATTTTAATCTGTTAGACTATATGTTTAAGGTGACATTAGATATCGAATTATAATAAAATAAATTATTGATATAGACAAAAAACAAATTTTCATTTTAAAACAAATACAATATATAAAATTAGTCATCAAATATATAAATTAGTCAGATTATGATTGTTTCAGCTTGATTAGGTAATGTTTAGTATATAATAATAGACTCAGTTCTCATCCACCTTATAATTTTTTCTTGCTTTAAAGACTAAATAAATATACCAAGATACACACTTACATTGAAATGTATAAATATTGAAAATATTTATCACAGTATAATATATAATCAATAATCAAGACAAATTAAAGTAAAGTAAATACATTATAATAATCTGAAACAAATATATCAATTTATAGTAAATAACAACAATTAACAATTAAATTGTCACGTTTTTTGTTTTAAAAGTTACCTCGGACGGAGAAAGAAGTAGAACTCGATCCGTCAAAAAAAAAAAGTCTGTCCGTTACTCGTTCGTTTACCTATCGGGTATCCGTTTAAAAAATATTCGCGAATATTTTTAAAATCCGCGAGTACCCGTGGATACCCAATACCCGCAAATATTTACAAAAATATATATTTTATAAACTTTTTAATATAAAATTATAAAAATAAAATATAAATTAAATTAAATTTTAATTATAATTAAATTTGACATAATAAAATATATCGTTAATTTTTATTTTAATTAAATTTAACTTAATAAAATATAAATTTAATTTTAATTTTAATTTTTTGCGGGTAACGGGTACATGCGGGTACGGATAATATGATACTCGTACCCGCCCTGTTTATAAGCGGGTATTAAAATACCCGTTACCTGTTACCCGCCGCGGATATCTGCGGGCGCGGGTATTTTTGCTATCCCTAGATGTGAGATTAGTAGTCTATAATATATATTTTAGGTATTATTCGTTTTGGAGCCTTTTGTTACAATTTTGTCATAAAAAAGGTTCAGAAAATGAAAGGAGAAAGAAATATTTAAATCGTTTTAAACCTCAACTTCTAGACAATGTAAAACTATTGAGTCTGTGATAGAAACAAATTGAATTTGCAAAACAAAAGTTATATAAAAGTTTTAGTTAAGTAATAAGAAAATTACTTTTTAACGCTTTCTCTTAAAAAGTGAGGTGAGATCTTTTAAGTGATTTTTTATTTTTATCATTTTATCTTTTTTCTATATTTCAAAATCACCGTAAAAAGTGTTACCATATGATAAAAAAAAATTGTCAAAATTGAATTATTAAAATATTATTATCTTAAATAATATCGTAATTAAGGATCTGATTTAAAAAATGGAGAATATGTTATTGAGTTGTGGGGTTACTGTTATATGAAAAAAATGGCTTTATAAGCAGCCGTGCTTAACACTGATGTAGCACTCACAAAGGTTGGGTTTGGTTGGGTAGGTCGACATACATTATTATATACCGTTCAGAGTGGACTCGCTTCTTTTCAATGGACCGTAAATAATATTAGTAATAATAATAATACATAGTGGACAACTTTATGGAAAAGCAGCATTAATTAACGAATAATAGGGATTTTGTGGTTGCATATTATATTTTCAACTCTTAATGCCATTTCCTAATTCCATCCACACACTAATAATAAACTACCAACACACCACAAGATTTAGGGTGCCACTCCCAATGCCATAAAACTATGGATTTCCATTCATAATGCGTTGGATTTTAACGGTTTAGGACATACGTTAATAGAAACTCTCTATTACCATCATAGGCTAATAAAACATTTAAAATTATTTAATTTCCTATTTATATACATCACATAGTTTAGTGCCTAATAAATTCTCTACACATTGAATGTTGCGCATTCATACATTCAACTTGACTTTAAAAGCAAATATTTTTCTTTTTTCTGAAGACTCAAATATAGGTCATTTTGAATTTATGAGAGAATCGTTTCCAAAATGTTTGGAATATGTTAGAGATGATTTTCTATTACACTTTTACACAACAAGACTCAACATGTCTAACCATTTAATGCAAGTTTAGCGAGTTAATAAAAGTTTAACAATTTGTATTTATATAGAAGAATGCTTAATTTTACCGTGCCCACACTATATTATGCTATCACGAACAACCATAATCCAATTTCATATTCCTTAGTAACAGGGTGAGAAATTGTTACATATAATAAGTTTATTACTTTTGCTATATAGAGTGATTAAACTCCTTTTTGTAATATTCCAATCCAATATACAGACTAATAAGTAACCAGTAATATTAAAAACATTACAATTATACAGTGTAAAAAAAAAAAGTGACATATTGTTTCCGTACTAAACGGAAAATGTACCTCCACCAACTCTGTTTCTAAAGTCACATCAAACATCTATCACTAAAAATCATGTCACACCCCACTAACCACTAAGTGCACCCTTTGTCAACGATCCAATCAAACCCTTAACACTCTCTTTCTTATAAAAACTCATGTTTTCTGTGACTTCGTTCATTCATCCACCACCGTTCAGGTGAAATGCTAGCAGAGAACAAAAATGGAGATTGACGACACATCAGGTGGAGTATCCATTGCCTTTCCTCTGGGCTTAGCTCTTCTCATTGCCGTCTTGTTCTTCTTCTGCAGCTTCTTCTGCTGCTGCTTGCACTGGGAAAAGCTTAGACCTTTGTTTCCATTTTCTTCTGGGAATATCAGCACTCACCCTCATCACACACACCCACTCACAGACATAACCCCTCCTCACAAACCAGGCTTTCCTGTCTTGGTAAACATTGCTTTCTAGTTCCAATTTATCACTGTTTTTACAAAACAAAACATGTTTTTTTTTTCCTTTTTAGGAACTAACGACACTTTTTTTGTGACCTTTGAGGAAATAACTGATGATATTTGTTTGATGGTGTTCAGATGATGAAGCAGAACTGTGGTGAGAGCTTGCCAGTGCTGATGCCAGGAGATGAGGTTCCAAAGTTCATAGCTTTAGCATGCCCATGTCAGCCTCCAACAAATGAAAGGATCACAATCCATGTGCACAAGACAGCACCAAATGATTTTTGTTGACGAACAACATAAAAAACTGTAGACACCAAGTTGCAACCAGAAAACTCATCTCAGGATCCTGCAAGAAATTTCGGCTCTACAAACTCAAACATCTGTGGATAGCTTTGTGTTGAGTTGAGCGAGATGATTAAGAGAAGCTCGCGGAGTTGAAGTAATGATTGGGAAATTAAAGCTGTGCATGATCATCTCCATCTGTATATAACTTTCCTTTTGGATGGTAATGGTATGCACTGCAGCATGAAATTTTATGTTCTGCAAAATTTACAAGTTGGTAGCAAGATGTTGCAAATAATAGAGTACAAGCCAGAGATGGTTTATATGAATGAACAACAATGAGTTGTATGGTGAACATCAATTTAATTAGGTGACGGACTTTTGATAGGAACGAGGAAAATTGATCTAACAAGGTAAAGTCGTGGTGACTTTCCTTCAAAGTCACAATCTATGCGCATGCTTTTTGGATATGTTTGTTAAATAAATATTTGCATACAGATTTTGTTTTAATTATGGATTCTATCTAGAGAGCAAATATGGTAGAAATTACTTACTACTTATGGGTGGTAATATGTTTTCATCTAAACAAGCACACCAACTTAACAATCTATATTAATAAAAGGATAAATAATCATTTTAATATAATAAATATTAACTACTACAATAATAAAAAAATTATAACTTTAGTATAAAAATCCATTAATGATGGGAAATAATTGTCATACTTTTATTAGAATGAAGGTTAATATTAATATGAAATTAATATTTTTTTCATTTTAATTCATATTTATATTTTTAAAGTAAATTAAAGATAGTTTGATAATTCACAATATTAATCGATTAGTATTATTTTTTAATCACAATAATTAAATACACTACAAATTTTCTTTTTAATTTTCTTTAATTTCACGGTCTTTATACTAGGATGAGAAAACGAGTGGATCGATAAGAATGTTTTTTTTTTTTGTTAAACTCTTTTTATAGGTGAAAATTAAGAAAAATAAGATAAAATTATTTTCTCTATAAATTTAGATTAATTTATACGTAAATTAATTAATAGAAGTTGCTTTATAATTTTATTTTAATTTATAATAAGCTAATATTAGTTTTAAGTTCATTTTATTACTATATTTTTATTTCTAAAAGAACTTTATAGAGAAACTCGTTCAATAAATTAGAAGTTTCATGTTTTAATTTCAATAACTTTTTTATTTTATTTTTATACATGTTACTCTAATTTATTTTAGTTTCTACAAATTTAGATGACCGGGACTTAAATAAAATGTATATAGACTAAGAAATTAAAATAGTATGTGTAAAAATTAAAATTGGTAACTTTTAAATGTAGACAAAAAAAAATTGTAAAGTTTGTCTAACTTGCTAAGGATAAACGATTAGTTGCTTTTTTTAAACTCGTTCTAATTTACTTAAATGAATGATGGCTTACAAAAATCTCTTTTGTTTTTGTTTTATTGCGCGGATGTCTAACTATTTTTATTCAATTAAAATAGTGCGATTATTGGGCACGGGTCTTCGAGACGACAACATTAGCCCAATAAGAAAGCCCAAGATTGAGGTAGTATGAATTTGTCAAAGGACGTGAATTAGAAGTAGGCAATTTCTTTCTCCACCTCCATAACTTTCCATTGCACTTTCATTTTCCAATTTCTCCTTTCCAGATTATATAATCTGATTATTATTATTTTTAAGAAAAGACTTTAAATTGAATAATTTCAAAATCAAAAAATTAAACAATACAATTCGAAGTCAATGACTTTCAAAATCAATTTTAAATTTTAGATTATGTAATTCGAAAATCACTAATAATTTTTAAATTATGTAATTCAGAATTTTTTTTAATTGCACGATTTAAAGAGGATAAAATGGAAAAAAAATATTATATAAAGGTGCATGAAGAAACTTATGGAGGTGTGGGAAGAAACTAGCATAAAAGTATGGTATCAGATGTAATTGCTATTAGGTCAACTGATTAAATACTATTGAAGCCCATCTTTCTTAAGTATTTAGAAAACCAAAGTCCTTATGTCGAATTAAATTTTGAATACAAGAACGTTATTTATTATACCTTATGTAAATAAACACGAGGAGGAAAATAATACTACATCTAAGGATTATGATTTTTGTGTGTTTAAATACCATGTGTGAAATATTTTATTAGTGATATAGGTAAGTTTAATTAATCTTAAATGCTTCATTAAATTGTTGATATACGTGTATAATCAAGTTAATTTTATCCAATTTAAAAAAAATTAAGTAAATTACCAATATGATTTATAGATTAATTAATGAGATATGTATTATTAATAGTTGATTTGTTTGTATTGAAAGAATAGTTATAAAAAAAGGCAGTGACAGACTTTTAGTGACTGTTCTGGAAGTAAAATGATGTGGTTAAAACGTAATGAAAGAGTTTGAGAATGGCGTGAATGGTATGATTGAGAATGTTTAGGATCCAACGGTGTTCAACAAATATCATAATTAGAATGCAGCACCCCTCCAACATTCAACATGATGGTGTATGCATGGTTTTATTTAACAGCAGAGCGTGCAAATGTTACTCTTCTTAATCATTATTTCTCTTAATCATCAAACACTCTCTACACGATACGCATGCTTTTATCCCTAAATATTCATCACAGAAACCTTGTAACACTTACTTATCATTACTGTACTTATTTCGAAATGTTTTTTTTTTGTTTTAATATTTGTTAAGTATTTTTTAAATCTCATCTCTTCAGTTATATTGCACTTCAAAATAATAGATTAGTAATATTTCAACTAGATACTAGGAAATTGCAATTGAGCATAACTCATTTTAATTCAATTAATAATATTGAATTTGAATTTAAAATATGTAATTGTCATAAATATTTGGATACAAAGGTTTATAGTCTACAACAACTTTACTTGTTCTAACTATACTATTTTTTATAAAAAAAAATGTGATCTCTTAAAAAAGAACGGGTGGTGTATGAGTATTTTGGTGTGTAGCTTAATTATAATTATATCAAATTTAATTTAATTTAAATTTATTATTCTATAGATTCTCATATTAATTATATTTTTAATTATAAACTTTAATATAAAAATACCAACATCATCAAAGACGAAAATCTATAGTGTAACTTTAATACATATCGATCATCAAACTTTAAATAAATAAATATTATCGTTGTCCCAAATTTTAAAATATAAATTTATAATGTCACTAAATTAGAATAATCATACTAAAATTTGGAACAAAATATCGACGTAAATTATAATTTTGTATGTAAGTTTAAAAATCGCAAATATATTTGACACTAGATTCAATGATCAGTATAGTATGAATAAGTCAATACTTGATAAAGACACATTTATATTTGTGGTATGAAAATATTTTAAGACAAAATGTTAAAGAATGTAAGGTGTTGGATGACGGAAGAGAATGGATGAATTTATATTTTTAGTATTTTTCTCGTTTAAAATATTTTATTTGTTTACTCATAGTAATAATCACTGACAAATATCTTATACTACATATGATATTATAAATAGTTTTAAAAAAGTAAAATAAAATAATTTAAAATGTAAATTCAAATAATATTCGATCCTAAAGTATAATCTAATAAAATTTATACACAAACAAGTTAGTTTTTAAAACGTAAATTTACATAAGTTACATTAAAAGTTTAAAAGTAGACGTAAACAAAAAGATCTATAGTAAAATTCTAAACAATTCCATTGTTTATATTTTTCTTATAGTTTATTATCAGTAACTCATTTTCTATCTAAAATCCAATAACTATGGATAAGTAGGGTGTACATATTAGATACCGTAATATTTATGTATGATCTATTATTAATAAATAGATAATGAAAATATTTTAGTTAAAACATTTATTTGATATAATTTTATTGAGCAGAATAGTTAGATTTATATTTTTGTTAGGTTGGATATGGAGAATGAAGTGTTGGAAGATTGTGGTTGGAGAGTGATAAAGAGTCGCAGAAATGAGAGCGTGACAGAGAAATTGTGAAGAGAAGAGGTTATATGTCACACTCTGAACCCGGCAATCCAAAATTAAAAGCCGCTTTCTTGTCTCCCAAAACATCATTTCACTTTATACTCTTTTTTTCTGTCTCCAAACACACTCTTTCTATTTTTAATCTTTTTTTTTTCTCTCTCTCTCTCTCTACACCTTTCAACTCTCACACTCCAACACAATTTCACTTTTCTTCCACACCAATTTATGCTTTCATGAATTTTAATAGTTTTTCCTCTTAATATCATACTTATAAGAAATTTCAATCTCTTAATTAAAAGTTTTTTCAAAGCAATACTTTTTGAAAACAAAAATAAAACTTTATTTTGTATCGGTTATAACAAGTAGTGAAAGTTAAAATTTATGAAATGTTTTTTTTTCCTTTTTTGTAAAAATTGAGAAAAATAATTTAGAAAAAAAGTAGTATAATAAAAATACTCTCATTTCTGTGGACATGATGCCAATACCATTAGAAGGTTATTCACCAACTTAGAATAATTCAAACTTACACTCATAGGGAGTGTTAGTTCCTGCACATCCTTAACCACTTGTTCCATATACTATTGATTTAATTAAGATTATATTTTTGTTCATAGTTTTATTATTGATACTAGATTCACACAATTAAAGGAAAAAAAAAAATTTTAGTGCTTTAAATGATGTGGCCTAACCAATCCATTATAGATTTCTAAATGAATTAAAAGCAAGTTCATTTATGTCACTTTATATTTAAGTAACTCACTCATCTTATTTTATTTTATTAAAAATACAATCAAACATTTTTATCCGTTCTTAATCTTTCATCTTTTTTTTTTTCTGGGAACAACATGATTACATTTAACATACAATTAATAGTGAAATAGCAAGAACAATTCCTTGTGCGAGCAAGTTAGTTCAAGATGTACTAAGATAATGTTTTTTATATTTTACTAAAAATTATAAAACTATAGACAAGATTGATAAATAACATTAAGATTGACTTTTTTATTATTTTCCATAAATAATTGAGAATATATTTAAAAGGTGTTATATAATATATTAGAAGTATTTATTTTATTAAAATATTAAAAAAAAATTACAAGTTAATCTTGTAAAGGATTTCACTACTCCAAAAAAATAAACTACTGAGACAATAAAAGGTGTAGTTGTGTTGTGAAAACTACATTGTTATCATTTTTGTTTTTTGTATACAATAAACCATTTTTGACTGAATAGAACCCTACAAAATTGTAATGAAGTAGGTTGATAAACTTTGGTGTTGTATTTATGTTTCTTATTTTGGATAAAATAGTGTTGTTGGACCACAATGCATTGAAAAATTTAATGTGGTGGCCTAGTGGTTCGTTCTCAGGTTTGCTGTACTCCTAGAGCACTCTGAAGAGGGAAACAGTTTGAACCATAAAGAATGTACAATTAAAATACTTTAATGTTGTTTCCTTATTTACCCTTTTGTGTCCACCTAAGAACCTTACAACTGTGACCCACAACATGCATGAGAGAGAGTAATGAGTGGGATCCATATAGTTGTCATGCCTGTGGCTTTGTGTGGGCATTTATGGTAATTGCATTAACTTGGCATATTGTAGAGGTGGATCAATGAAATGGGAGAATCTTGTCACCTTTGTTTAGTAAATGAGTGGAGTTTGTTCCTATACAAGCATTCCAAATATTATTTTTATATCAATTAATTAAATCTCCTTAGTTTTTATTTTATTTTCCCTTATTTCATTCCTTCAACTTATTTATCTTATTTTTACGGAACAAAAATTAAATATAATTCCAAATTTCAAGTGCTTGTCTCCTACAAAATAATTTAACTTATGTCTTGTTTTCTAAAGTTAAACTTAAGTTTATATATACTTTTATTTCATATTGTCGAGGGCTATATATGTTTTGATTTTTTAAATTTCGGTGAAAATTAAAACTAGTTTTTATTTGAAATTTTGGATAAATGTAACCTCTCAGAGGTACATAGATTTAATTCTTTTAATTAAATTTTATTAAATTTATTTGATATTTTGAACATATTTTATGATAGTAATAACGTATTTAGAACGTCAAATAAATTTAAAAAAATTTTGATAAAAAGAATTAAATCTGCACATTTTTAGAGATGAAGATCTAAATTACTCCAAAGTTTAAAAAATAGTATAATTTCAATTTTTACTAAAAGTTAAAAAAAATATATATATAATTAACTCTATTTTATAAATGAATTTTTGAATTAAGTCCTATATGAAATAAAAATAAAAGATTAATTACTTTTTGAGTCATTATTTTTATTCAAAAATATTAAGTTAATCATCCATATTTTTGTAATCTCCGTATGGTCACATTTTTTTAAAAAAATGAAACAATTTAGTTCGTTTGTTATTTTTTTTTAAAAAGATAAATTATTTTTTATCAAAATTAAAGTTCTTGATAAAAATGATTTGTTTTGATGGTGTAATTAACACAATTCTAATATTAAATTTAGTGAAAAATCATTAATCATTTTAAAGAAATTTAATAGAAAAAAATTGTAAAAAAACGAAAAACTAAAAACGACGAGACAATCAATTTAACACTTTTAAATAAAAACAATAATTAAACGAATAATTAAACAAAAAATAAATTATATTCATATTTCGATGTTTTTATCTTGAAAATCTCATCACAATACCCACTTGAACAAAATGAAAACAAAAATTTTGCAACAGAATGATATGATACACGGTATTTTCTTTCTGTTTCATAAAGTTTGTATTTGATAATTTTGGAAGCATACAGGAATTGTTGAGAATTCTGGAAAATTTAGAACAGAAAAATAGTAAACGGGGTCTTAAAATAAAGTTTTGGCATGTAGCTCTTAGTTTCAAGAGATGAATTGATGCAAGAAGAATAAATCAGGGGTGCACTCTCAATCATCAGAAAAGCAGGGCCATCCAGGACTCAAGGTGTGTTCCATAGTATATGTTCGGCGGAATATTATTAAAAAGGTGACAGTACCTTACTCAAATATAAATAAATTAAAATTAAAATTAAAATAAAATGAAGTGATAGTGCAAACAAACTTTGTCTTGGACATACGAGGAAAATTGGAAATTACACAAAGCGCAGTTTTTTTTACAGGAGGCTTTCCTTTTTATTAAAATCATATATTTTAATGCATGGAGTTTCACATCAGACAGCAAAAGCTTTAGTTACTTTATGCCCAATGGAGGGTCCTTAGTTTTTTTTTCTCTCTCTCTCTCTCTCTATCTTCTCTTCATCTCAAAGTTTCAATCACTCTTCTTCTTCTTCTTCGTCTTCTTCTTCCTCTTCATCCTTTCTGATCTTCTGTTTTTTTCAGGTAAAATGTTTTAATATTGCAGCTTGTGTGCTTTGCTTCCACGTTTTGTTTTCTTATGTTGGTTGAACTAAGCAATTGGACCCTGAATTTCTGGAACCTTTCTGCAACCAACCCCTCTGTCTGTGTGTCTTTGTTTTTACCCTTTTTGCTTTCATGCCTCTTACTTTGCCATGCGTCTTTGTCTTTCCCATTATTAATGGCTGAAGATAGTTTTCAATCTTTGTAAACACTTTAACAAATTCCTTTCAGGGCATTCAGACAAGTATGATCTTTTCTTTCTTTCTCTTCTTTTTTTAGGGAGTTTTTTATTTTTTTTTATTTTTATTTACTGAATAGTTTGTGATCTTTCCCCCATTTATATCTCTTCATGGTCTGCGCGTAAAGGACTGATCTTTTTTTCTTCTTCTCTTTTTCTGAAGTTTGCTTATAGAAGATGATGTTAAACAATTGAGTGAAGAGTATGGTTCATAAATTCAGAATTCTCCCTCAGCCCTTAATTTCTCCATTTTTATTTTTTTGTTCTCAAGATTTATCCTTTTGGGTTATTTTTTAGAACTTTTTAACCTTTTTCCACCAGAAAAAGTAATAATTACCTGTTTGCTATATTTTCTAATATTTTTGTTGTTTATGTAATTATTATTGTTATTTTGTGTGTTTCTTCTAACACCCAAGACTCAAATCCGAAATGTCAAATTTGGAATTTGCATTTTTAAACTTTAAACAAGATATATAGTTTGATGATTGTTAATAATTTCTTGCATTTTGGGGATAAATCAAAGAATTTTTGAAAAGATAGGTATACTTGAATTCAATACATTGTAGAAGTTCTGAGATGAATTGTTTGTTAGGGTTTTTCAGTGTAGCTTTTATGTTTCCTGTTTGTATGCTTGCCGATCTTGAAGGTTGTGGCATGTAAAGTTAGATAGTTGAGATTACTGAGTTTGCTTTATGAAAAATGTGAAATGGTGTGATTGCTTGATAGGGCATACAAAAATTGGGTGCTTTGGGTTAAAGTGTGATGTCTCCACCATTGCTGGGAATAGGGGAGGAGGAGGGTAAAAGCAATGTCACTTTGTTGGTTTCCTCATCAACCACCATGGAAAGTGTGTGCCTGAAGACCTTAGAATTGAAAGAACGCAACTACATGGGTTTATCTGATTGTTCTTCTGTGGACAGTTCAGTTCCGTCCTTCTCAGAAGAGACTAAAAGTAACCTGAACCTGAAAGCCACAGAGCTCAGGCTTGGGCTTCCGGGATCACAATCCCCTGAAAGAGATTCCGATTTTTGCTTAAGAAGCTCAACTCAATTTGATGAAAAACCCTTGTTTCCTTTGCGTCCTCTCACTGATGATCACCATTCTTCAACCAAGACTGCTATTTTGGGAAACAAGAGAGGGTTTTCAGATGCCATGAATGGCTTCTCAGAGGTAAACACCAATTCACTCGAAGGATATGTTATGTACTTTTTAAGTTTTTTGTCTTACCCTAATCTATCATGCAGGGGAAGTTCCTAGTTGATTCGGAGAACAATCCTATACTATCTCCGAGGCCCGGTTCTAACTTGGGATTAAATCCTTGTTCTACACTTGAGAAGGCTGGGACTCAGCAAAACAAAATGAAAGAAGCAGCAATAGCAAAGGAGCCTCATTCTGTCAATGAAACTAGACCAAGTATTGATTGTTCTGCAAATAACAATAACAGTGCACCAGCTACCAAGTAAGTGGAAAACTATAACCGATCACATTAAGTTTGGGAAGTTGGTTCTAACCATGTCATGCTTGTGTTTCAGGGCTCAGGTTGTGGGGTGGCCCCCTATAAGATCATTTAGGAAGAATTCATTGGCAACTAATTCAAAGAACAATGAAGAAGTTGATGGAAAAGTGGGGGTTGGTGCACTGTTCGTCAAAGTCAGTATGGATGGTGCTCCCTATTTAAGGAAAGTGGACTTGAATAACTACTCTGCATATCCAGAATTATCTTCTGCTCTTGAGAAGATGTTCAGCTGTTTTACCATAAGTAAGAAAAAAATAGTTTTGTGAGGAAGAAAAAATTGACCTTAAAACTTGACCTTTTTCAATTATTTACATGGACAGTCTGCTTGGATCCAGTTACTGCTTGTTTTGGTATGATTACAGGTCAGTGTGGATCTCATGGAATTCTGGGCAGGGAAATGCTGAATGAAACCAAGCTGAAGGACCTTCTTCATGGATCAGAATATGTTCTTACATATGAGGACAAAGATGGCGATTGGATGCTCGTGGGTGATGTTCCCTGGGAGTAAGTTTAACTCATATGTACTTACTTTTCCACTGCCTTTTCTCCAAAAGAATAAATTCCTCAGTGACATCAACTTTATATTCTTCAAATGTGTTTTCTCATGATATAGTTTTGATTCCTCTTAGCTTGTCTTGTGAAAGAAGCTAGGAAGCACTAAAACTTCAAATTGATTGCATAGTTAGATTAATATAGTATTTTACTGTGTCTATATATTTTTATCTTCATATTAGTTTAGGATTTCTGATTTAATGATTATTATATTACCTTTATGGTGAATCTTAGCTGCATCGTGTTGTATAATTTTTAAATTTATCATATCTGCATATCACTTTTTAGTTCTTCTATCCATGTTTCGTATCTCTGTTTTCTGGAAAGGAACTTTGATAAATTGTAGAAAAAATATTTGCGTGAAAGGTTTGTTCACGAAACAGATTTGAGTAACTTGTAGCTAATTTTCATATGAAACTTCAACTAACTTATGAAATGAGCTACTAGTTACAACCTCTGGGTGTGGATCTGTGGAATGCATTTCCTGTTTTGTAGGGGACATCGTGGATTCCCGGGAGTGATAGTCCCATCCAAATATTGTTGATAAATACTTATCACTCCCTGGAATATTTTTAAATTTGTTTTATTTCAAAGTAAAAACATTTTAAAGAAAGGTGAAACTAGGAAACTATACTAAGAAACAACTTCCATTTCTATGGAAATATAGGATTCTTGTTCGAGATAAGACTAATTTATAATATATAATCCAGCACAGTTCTAAGATGGCATAAAAGTTTATCCATGTGAGATTTGTTGGGAAACTAACCGATTTATTGTTAGTCCATGCCATATGAACCTCCATATTCTTACATGCTGAGTAAGTGTCCTTGCTGTGCTATTATCTGTCTATGAATTTCCAAAGGAATTTTCTGAATGCATAATGAGTTAATGACTAATTTGAAATTAAATTATTAGTACTGGATAAATAAATTTCAGTCTTGATAATATTTTTCCAGCGATTGTCAACTTTTATTTTTTGAGCATAGTAATAGAACTATGCAATTTTATGAGATCATGATTTACTTTTGTTGAGGTAGTGGTATTTTGTAGCAATAGCAACTTGTAGGAGTAAGATTGATTTTCTTAACTATTTTGATTGTAAAACCATATGTAATTTAGGTTTTCTCTTAAAGAACAATACATACTCTATTTTTTTCGGCAGCTAGACTAGCTATATTTATTTATATCAAATTTTGGTTTAATGGCAATTGGCAAAATCTTACTCTATCTATGAATTATATGGTGTAATGCTGCGATGGGTATATGAACATTTAAAAACTTTTTCTGCAAGTGAAATGTTGTGGTTATTACAATAATGTGGTATCTCTTCGTCTCCTGATAATAATAATGTATACTTTTCCATCGATGAAAACCACTTTGATATATTTAGGTAAAGCTTTTTGCGTACCTAATTTAATCTTTCATGAAATGAACTTGCATAATGTTTGTTTCCCTTAACAAATTTCAAAAACAATGTATCAACTCTTTGCAGGATGTTTATTGAAACATGCAAGAGGCTGAGGATCATGAAGAGTTCTGATGCCATTGGTTTAGGTATGTTTTATCGAACCCATCTTATCTCATAAGTATAACTTTGAACATACTTGTCTGAAAATCGTGTAAGTACGTAGAAAAGGAAAAGCAATGAAGGAACAAGCCTCGAGTTCGTCAATTCAACGCATATATAACATGGTTAAATAGTTTAACAATCAATAGGCAAACAAAAATTTCAAATTGCCTGGTAGTTATTTCAATTGTGCAGTGGTGGTGGCAAGAATGCTTTATAATATAATAAATGTGAACTAAGATTGTGGCAGAAACCAGAAGATAATCACAGAAACCTAAGCTGAAATTATTTTACTGTGGCGGCAATTGTTTGAATCTGCTTTCAACTTCTGTTAAAAGTTTAGTCTATTCATATCACTTGTTTGAATTTACATGTTTTTGTGCGTACTTGCAGCTCCCAGGGCTGTTGAAAAAAGTAAAAGCAGGAGCTAGAAAATGCCAGTGTTCATCTCTATCCATCAAATTATCTGCGGTATTAAAAGCCTCTCTGGGCTATGGGAGGTGAACAAATCAAGCAAGAACCGAAGGCGTTTTTGAGTGGATAGAATCTCATACTAAGCTGCATCAATCCTTGTATTGTTTATTATGTCTGTCTTATGTCTTATGTTATGCTTAACAAACTTGTTTTAAGATTGTTCTGTTCAAACTTACAAAACCTCCGAAGATTTGACTGTGGGAGTGAGAGTACCTGTATTTTATGTACGCGAGTTAATGATGTTGTTGAAGGATCTGTGATGTGTAAATTTTGCAGCATACCTTCAACAGGGTGTTTTGTGTTTGTGTGAAAGAAAAAAACAAGTTGTATTCTGTCAGTATGTCGCTTGCCATGTAGTCCTACTGTTTACCACTTATCAAAATCATTCCCAAAAAAGCATACTGTTTGTAAGGATCTAACAAAAAATCTGACACCAAAGATGTTTCTGAATCCGATCATGAATTGTTTCCATATTTTCTGAAACAAAAAAATAAAAAACCATGCTTGGTGAAGCTTTGAGATTTGAGCCCTGCCATGAAGTATTAAGATTTTGTGAAGACATTTGAGATATGGTTGTTGGGGAGTGTAGGATAAGCATGTGAGTCTCTGACGATTGGTTGCAGTGCATGGATCTTCCTGTTCAATCAAACCAACACACAGCAGTGGCGTGACATTATGGGCATTTTTTTAGCCATTTGTGGCTCTAGTTCTGTGTTAGCGTACAAAGTCGTGTCTTTCATGCCTCAGCTAATGGGGTATTAAAGTAAGTTGAGTAATGGGCGTTTCACTATTTTGTCTCCAACTTAATGCTCCATCATCAAAGAAAAGAGCATGCCGATTTGACGTTTTCAAATTTAGCTGTTAGTTGTTACCATGATTTTACTAATTGGTTTGGTTCATCGTATTTCATGTTCACGGAAATTCTAACTTGTGAACAAAATCCAAGAGGGCAAGTACCAAGAAATTGTAAAGTACGGATAAAAAAAAGCTAAACATTGAATAGGGAATAAAGAAAATGTGCATAGGAAAAAAAAATCCGGCAAAATCATCTTAATCTATCTTATCACATATCCACCACTTCCTAACAATAACAACAATAATAAAGAATAAGAATATGCATGGGTTTAATTTAGAAATGTATCACTAAGAATATGTGCTGTGTACGGACTTAAGAGGCTTTTATGAGAAGACAACGAAAAGAATGTAATTCATTTTTATTTCACTACTTTATAATATTGTATGAGAATATTTTGACTGAATTAAAATGTGCATGAGAATATTATAACATTGGAAAATTACATTCTCTAACTTTACCTTTTTTATTCTATATTATAACATTTTCATTTTATTTTTTTTAACCTTAATTTACTATTTTTTTAATTTTTTTCTAATCCTTATAGAGACTTAAAAAATAAAAAAAACCTGTTGAACTATAAATATCAAATACTAATTTAAACTGCTTAGAATATAATATCTAATTTTGACAACCCATTTCACTGTGTAATATTTCACAACCAAGTATGCTAAATGAATTTACAAAATAAATAGCTTATTATTTTTCAAGCAAATCGTAGTAATCCCTGAATTGAAATATTATTTAATATGAAACTATAAAATTAGCACAATATTTTTCCAGTAAATTATAACAATCCATCTGTCGAGATATTCATTTAATAAAAATGAAATTCAATTCACTTAGAACTAAAATACTAGTAACTTTGAAATGAAGATAATTAAAATCCAGAGGCAATTGGCCCACATTCGTACTGGTGGATCTAGCCGTGAGATTTTGGTCAATAAAGACGAAATACAAAGTGGGTTTAGTTTGGGTTTGTTTGTTTGGTTGCATTTGCACCTTTTGGGCCCATCTCAAAACATCATCTCGGTATGGATTCTGGTGGGCCTGGTGGCATGGGCTCTTTCTTCTGGGCCTACTACTATTCTCTAAATATCAATAATTATATTTCAAATTATAAAACTCTTTCTGGGTTATGCATTAAATCGATATAAGGGTTGTTACGAATCATGTATAAACTCGTTCAAGTGTTTTGATTTAAAATAAATCGAAAAAATAATATATATCAATTAATTAGTTCCAAAAATAGTTTTGAGAGTGATTATAATTGTGATGACAATATAAGGTGAGTTTTATTAGGGCTTATAGGAAAAAGACAAAAAATAAAATAAAATATTAGTTTGCGAAAATAAAAAAAAAAAAACTAAAAGATTCTCATTCAATCAAAGTAGAACATGATTTATGACAGGTGCGATATGCACTTGGTATTATTAGGCATTTATCTATTTTTCTATCTTGTGGGAACCAATCAGATTATATTGTTTTGACAATCATCCCATGTGGTTTCAAGACAGATGCAAAATGTGGTCTTCCAGCCTCACACAAGTCAACTTGCTAATGCATGCACCATCATTACATCCATTCACATTGCTAAATATATTAATAATTATATAAAAATATCACAAATATTACCAAAAAAAAAACTATATAGATATAAAAATATAAATAAACTTAGTGTAGCAGATTTGTCTCATTCAGGAACCTGTCAACGCTTAACAAATCCATAGAAAAAACAACCTAATCAGTTTTGGCATATCCAACTGCTGAATATTTTTGCAGTTTTTACATGCATAAAAAATAATTCTAAGATTTGTTGCGCTTATTTTATGACAAAGTTATGCAGTATGATTACCACACAGGTTGTAGCTGAACATCATCTATTTTCATGATTATTACTCGTATTTGGAATGAATGATGATGTAATGGTCAACTATTTTGCCTTATTTTCTCACTGATTCACTGGTAAAGCATGTTATGCTTACATGTCCAGAGTTTAATGTCATTTTTTCTTTCTTTCTTCAGTTTTCAAATATATATTTATTTTCTCCTTTAAATCACTACAAAGATGTAAAATGATACAGTCTAAAATTAGAACAATTAAACTGCACCCACTTATATACTGTGAATTGACCTTATATCCAATGTAATCCGATACCGGATGGAACAAAATATTCAAGAAAGTTCGCTAAGATAGACTCTAACTTGGCTCTGATACCATGTTAGAAGTGGGTTTGAAACCTAACTCAACTCCACAAAACCGGCTTGTAAGATGAGGATTGCACCCACTTACATATTATAAATTGGCCTTATCTCTAGTCGGTGTGGAACTTCCAACATAAACTTAACTTAAAATATTTTATTTATTCATAAATAATTATGCCTCTTCACTTGATGATGAATATGTTCTTACCATTTGTGGTCCGGCAACTAGCCAAGATCTATGCCCATGCCTTCAATCATTCACATGGAAGAGGTATAATATTGTGATAGAATCTCGTAGAGCTTGGTGCAATTCAGCAGCAGCAGGGGATGGCAAAGATTAACAAACACCCATACTTTGCTGGATATGAATTCCTAGTACTGTTACCAAACTAAAGTATTTTTTTTTACACTACTTATAACAGTTCACAGTCTACTTTTAAGAGCCTTTTGCTCGTTAAAAAAGTTAACTTTTATATTTGTGAAAAAAAAATTGATAGTTAAATAGTAAAAAATATAAAGAGTGTGTAAAAATTTGCTGATAGCCAAATAAATGGTCTCCCAAATGCAAAAAAAAATTGCAGTCATAAAGAAGTTTAAAAGGAGAGATATTTTATCGTGATGATTCGGAAGCATATTAAAATGACATAAAGAAAGTATTTATTTAAAAAGTAGTTTAGAATATCCTTGAATTTCAACAGCAAAGGGACCCCACCTCATCCCAATCTCTTTGTTCGAAAACTTAATTGAAATAAATGGTTGTTAAAGAAATGAATAAGAGAAGGAATTATGTGAAAGGTGCAAAAGATGGCCTAAGATGGTAGCCAAAGCCATGGCTCTACCTGCCTTATACAATGCATGATTGAAGGAAGTTGGAGTGGTTAGAAATGGTAGTTGCAATTAAAAGTCATGAACCAAGAAGATCAAAGAATAAATTATTCGCACACTATTAATTAATTGCCGACCCTAATCACTTCCACTACAATCTAAAAAGTCGATTACTTTTGACAAACTACACAAGTGATTTTGTCGTAAAAATCATAAATTTAGATTATTTACTGATTTTAATGTGTTGTTTCTTTGTTGTGTCTTCTAAATAGAGAAATAATCACTGATTTTGAAAAAAAATTACACACCAAGGCCAAAGGGTGTGTGTTTTTTTCATTGACAGCAAATAAAATGAACAAAAAAAAATGCTATTTTTGTAGCTACTAACAATATGAAATGGCCTTAAAATCTCGCAAAGTTGTTTGTTAGAAAGAGAGTGTATGGTTGTGCACTTTACCAGACCTTGATACTTCAAATCAGCTTTTCAAATCAGATAGTGATGGAGGAAACACAACCATGCGGGGTCGTCGCTAATTTTGTGTAGTGTGTCTTCAAATCTAACCTGCTGCCAAAGCAATCCACATGACCGACCACTAATTGCAACATTCTTAATTATGTTTTTGTAACTAGTCTTCTCCTCCTAATGATTACATTATGCAACACAACGTTTGAACCCCCGTTTTAAACTTTAAGTTTAGGTGTGAAGAATGAATTAATGAAAACAAATTTCAGTTCATGAAACTGTGTCCTACTACTTGTGGCCTTGTCTTTGACCATACCTCAAACAAAGTAGGATTACACAGTTCGTGACAACGTTAGACTAATCAATACACGGTATAACATGAATTTCCAAGTTTCTTTCACTAAATATACACCAATAAAACATGAATCCGATCCATATATACAAAATTGACATCGATCTTAACCTAAAACAACGTTCAGATAATAAGTGTACGTCTGAGTGATGATAAATAGGGGCGAATATTTGAAACAGAAAAGCATGTCCGAGAGTTGATGAGTTTGAAATGGTGATTGTACTTAATGAGATGCATAGTGTCACAATTTAGAAACATGGTTAGATAATTTGATAGGGTGTGTCGGTACGTGTGTTTGTAAGAACCTTGCAAAACTGAGGACCCAACAGAGAGAAAGAGTCACATCCTCATCGATGAATATCCTAACATGCTTGTTGAGAAGGTAAAATACAAAAAACACTTTCATCTCCATGCTTCTGTACTACGCAATCTCAACCGTTAATTTTAGGTCAATAGCTCCAACGCACTGTCCAATCATACATGTGGGTCCCATCTCTACCATCCTCATCAAAATATAAGGGGTCCCTTCCCTTGCTTCTTATTTCAACTACGGAACAAAATTTCTTAGAGAAGAACCTATCAACTAAACAATGGTTAAAGCTTTTCCAGCTTCCATTTCTTTCCAATCTTGCAAATTTACTTTTGGAATCGTTTAATTTTATAGGGGTTAAATATATTTTTGATCTCTTAACTCTCGGTGAATTTTAGAATTAGTCTATTTTAAAACTTTAGACTAATTTAGTCATCATCTTTCGAAATACGTCGATTTAGTCTTTTTAATCAAATTTTATGAGATTTATTTGACATTTTAAGTACGTTTCATGATAATATTTGATTTAATATTAAAACGAAAATATGTCAAATAATATAAACAACTCAAATTTAATCCTCAAATATGTACAAAACATCAAATAAACCTAACAAATTTGATTAAAAGAATTAAATTTACGTATTTCAAAAAATAAAAAACTAAATTAGTTTAAAATTTTAAAATAGACTAATTACAAAATTTACTCAAAGTTAAGCGACAAAATCATATTTAACAACTTAGACTTTTATTAAAAGTGTTTCGCAATCAAATAATTTATCTTTGCAAAATTGTATTAACTTTTTTTTTTTTATTTAAAGAGAAGTTTAAAGGAAAAGGACTACTCGTTTCAAGAATAGGACAAATTACTATTCTCAATGACAATGTCATTAGATACTGCTGTTGCCTTTATAAAAAATAAAAAAAAAAAAAAAAAAAAAACTCTTCAGTTCAAATCCATGGTTGAGAAATTAAGCCAAATTAAAATATATCGTGTTCTGTTTCTTAAAATATCACGTTAGTTTTATAAAGAATCATTATATTTATAATTCATTTCCTCGTTTACTTACTGTGTTTTAATTCGTAACATAAACTAGTTCAGATTCTCTATTATATATTTTTATATTGTCTTTACTGTATTCTCAAAATACATCAATGTTAATACTTTTAAATTTTTCTTAACATATTTTAAAATATCATAATTAATGTGTATTTTGAAAAAAAAATATAAGAAAAAAAAGAGAAAATCGAAATTCTAATATAAATATACAAAATATCAACCATTTAAAGACCTAACAAACAAGAGAATGTATTGATTTTAATCTAAACATGAGAAAGTGTGTCAAAAAGGATAATACCAAACATAGTATTGGTAATATGACTTGGATTTTAAATTCCTTCTATTTGATTCATTTTAGTCATATGAAACGATAAATGAAAACAAAAATTCAATAATTAAGCCAGAGAATTTTCTATGACTGCTAAATTAAGTAAGTTTTCAGAGACCTTTAAACCATTTTAGTCAATGGGCTTAATTCATTTAATTGATACATGTCTTTGTGTTTTTTAAATAAAAGCTCAAAATATTATAATTAAATTTTCCATCCCTCTATGTCTACTTTCCCTCTAGGCAGAAAGTGGTGATATATGACAATTAATGAATTGAAAAAAAAAAAAAACGTGTAAGAAATTATGTGGCCTTGATCGATTATTATATATAGCAATTATATTATACTTTTGGGAGGAAGGCATGTTGGTTTGTGATATACAACTATCTATCTAGTCAACTTTGATATATAGGAATAATGTTAGTTTAAAGAAAAGGCAATCAATAGAAATAATCTTTGAGTATATTATCTTGTTTTGTTTTGGATGAAAGAATTCAATAATTTTAAGAAAATTAAATATGTAATATTTGAATTACTTATAAATAATTCTTTGAATTTTTTATATTTTATTTGGATAAAATAATTAAAATATTTTGTATTTTTTTAATAAAGTAATTGAATTTATCTTTTAACATAAAATTTTATTTTAAAAATGCGTATTTTAAAATTATAATTTACGAAAATTTCCTTAGATTTCAGTGAAATCAGAATTAAAATTAACATAACTATAGCAATTACCCACCACACTATCTAAGGTTACCCAAAAAAAAAAAAAAAACTATTGTACAGTTTCTTCTTCCTCTTGATAGAAGCGCAGAACGATTGAATTGGTAACTGGAAAATCTTTTCTTTTTTTTAAGGATATTTTAACAATTTTTTTTTATAATATGAGGTGACATTTTTTAAGTAATTTTAGAATATTAAAAATAAAAAAATGAAAAATTACTTAAAAAATGATACTTAAAATTGTAAGAGAAAGTTATCAAAATTTAGTAGTTAAAAAATTATTTTTTTTCTCTTAAATGTATAAAGTTTGGAGGAATTGTGCATATGAAACCTGGGTTTTGGTGTTTTGTGTTCAGATGTATGAAGTGAAAATGTGTTGTGCTTTAGCATAACTGTGCAACACTACAACACACTGCTACAAAGCAGAGCACATGGGTTGGCAGCATCACACATGAACTTCAACTTTATTCAACAAACAGGCCTGCACTTTGCACTGCTATGTAAAATTGTTTCATCTTTTTTATATTTTTTAGTATATATGATTTTGTATTTTCTTAGAGTGCTTTTTGTGATGTTGTCAACTATAAAAATTTATCATCCGTGTTACTTCCATTTGTGCACATCAATAGATATACTTTATGGTAAAAAAATCTTTAGATTTAGAAAAAATAAAGGTTAAATATGTTTTTAATTCAATTTTAATACGAAATTAGAATTTATTTATGTCCAAAATTTTAATATATTTTAATTTATAAATTTTAAAAATAAATAAATATAGCCATTTTAACCAAAATACGTTAAATACTTTTGAAAACGTGTTTGTTTACATGATTTAACATGTTAGTACTTTAATGTCCGCTAAGAAACCTTTTTGACACTTCAAAGGAATTTAACTTAATTAGGTTAAAATGATTATATCTATTCATTTTTAAAGTTAGAGAATCAAAACGTACCAAAGTTTCGAACAAGAATGAATTTCAATTTTGTGTCAAAGTTCATAAATTAAAATCATAATCATAGTTAACCCAAAAAATAATGTGTATTAATGTGTAATATTATTTAATATGCATTTATCTGAAAATAAAAATAAAATGAGTTATATGATTGTTCATAAAACCAACGTATTGGATTGTAGTAGTATTTATATATATAGTTATGAAGATTCCTTCCATGGGTGTATGCTTAACTTTTTCCATTTTGTATCTATCAAAACTCAGGATCCTAGACTTTTTAGAAGTACTTGTTAAATGAAATTTAAAATAAATGTAAGTTAGTTATTTGATGTCAACCTTAGGATCTATGAAGATTAATTTTATTTTATTTTTCCTTAGGGCATTAAAGATGATACCATCCTAAGCAAAATTTATTCCCTTTATAGATTTCTGCAAATAAACATTATAAGTTATAGGCAATAACATTAATATTGAATTTGAAAGTCTCCTTGCACATGAGAGTTTGCGTGAAACTTAATAAAATAATAACTATTTGTGCTACTTGATTGGTGGTTTCTATTATAGTACTAAATTGTTATATTTTGGAAGCTAAAAGTACGTGGTTGTTATGGATTCTGTGTGATTAACAAGTTCATGGCATGTGACCCAATATTGACAACATCTCAACAACCAAAAGCTTTTCATTTCAAAACCCATCCTAACATAATAATATTAATAATATATATATCATCACTTTTTTAGTTTTTATTATTACTCAAAACGTATTTTCCACTTCTCTCTTCTCAACATATCATGAGCCTCACTCCACCAACCAATTAGTCTCATTAAAACCAAAGCCATTAATAATAGATAATACGTATCATCGGTTTTAGTACATTTTTTGTTTTTTCTTTTGCTTTTTTAGTAATCGCCACTTTGACTATCCAGCTACCTAAGCTTAATCAATAAAGTTAGCTACCATCATCAACAAAATTTGAACACAATTTATTAACGATGTTGAACACAAATTAAATCATTAATCAGTTTTCTTTCTATTCCTTGGCGACAAACAAGCCAATCCAATTCATTTGCATTGACACAAGCCAAAATAAAAGTTCTTTTCTTTTTTAATATATATATATATATATATATATATATATATATATATAAAATAAAAATAATGTGACATTTTTCCATTTTGTCACTGTTATAAATAATACTTATAACAAATAAAAAATTTGTCACAACTAGTATATTAATAGTGACAAAATGTATACTGAGTATGAACCCTGGATGCGGACACGGACACAGATGCGACATGGACACGGATACGGAGATACGGCAAAATTGAAAAACATAGGACACAGGACACGACATGTATATACATATTATTTTCAAACTTTCAACTAACACATTGTCAACTAACACAGAAATGAATTTAATTTATTTATCTAATATCAAAAAAAGTGAAAAGTAGTGATCATATAATACTTTTTCCTTATTTCTATAATCATAATAGAAACTTATGTGATAAATTTATAAGTTTATGGATTTTTTAGAAAATCATTGAATTTGTGGTTATTAATATTCTCTTGAAGTCATGTCAAAATCATGTTAATGAATGACAAAAAAAATGTCTTTCAAATTGGACACTTTACTGATACGTGTCGTACGAGTGTCAGTGTCCGATACATGTCGGACATGGGACACGCCCTTTGATGAGACGCGTTTGGACTTCATACTCAGCACTATTTGTTTGTCACAAAAGGTTACATTTTTTGTAATATATATATATATATATATATATA
>Ga0214542_1003765_pt1:0-20000 | contig 30515 bp, 24 predicted proteins | sample CNSS1metaG_FD_160096 | JGI IMG/M metagenome (GOLD analysis project Ga0214542, IMG submission 160096) | Root nodule microbial communities from cowpea collected in UCLA plant growth center, Los Angeles, California, USA - CNSS1 | ecosystem: Host-associated > Plants > Roots > Nodule | place...
ATTGTGCAGTTCAGTTAAAAAATAGTGCAGTTCAGTTAAAAAATAGTGCAGTTCAGTTCTGATATAGTGCAGTTCATAAAACAGTTCAGTTTATAACAGTTCAGTACAGTTCATATTATAGTGCAGTACAGTTCATATTATAGTGTAGTGCAGTTCAGTACAGTGCAGTTCAGTCCAGTTTATTTTTCAGAAAAACAGTTCAGTTCAGTTCGTCTGAAGTGTTTTTCAGTTCAGTGCAGTTCATACGAACTGTTTTTTAGTTCAGTGCAGTTTGTGGTAGTTCAGTACAGTGCAGTTATTTTTGCCCAGCCCTAATCATAAGTAATAGAGAGCAAGTAGTGTGAGAATTGAGGTATGCATTCCCCAAGCGAATTGCAGTTCCTCGCTGACAATCTTCAGTCAATATTTTAATAGCACTCAAGCTTCTTCTGTGCTAGTTCCTGAAGCAATCATAAGACACACTATTACTCAAACAACAGAACTAGCTAACGACATCATTTCCTGCACTAGCATCACAAAACTCTCTCACATTATACACACAATAATACATTGATCCAATATAGGTTGTAGTTGGATTTGACAACTTACTTGTGATCTGACAAAATTCCAGGTCTAGGTGCACGTCGTATTTCTCACTATAAATCCATATTTAGCCTTGATTAGGGTTTTAGTAGCAAAATTTCTCACCTAAACTCATGCTTATTCGTGATTAGATTTTTTGTTGCAAAATGAAAAAAATCAATAGAATTGAAAGTGACAAACAATGGCACTAAATAAGAAAAAAATTGTAGAGTAGAAAATTACTATTGTTTTACAAAGACAATAACAAACAGGTCACGTTGTTTCAGAGGAAGATGAGAAATTTCACATACCTCTTTGTATGGTTGCAGAAATTTCAAAAGTTTCTGAAAATTTTAAACAACAAATTGAATAAATATGCGAGAGGCTCTTACTTACGAGCTCAAGAAGTAAAACTAGGCAAGAAGACAAAGAAGACGATACACAAGACAAAGAACCGATCGTGAAATATTCAAATTACATCTTAATAAAAAAGTTAAAAATATTTAAATGATATAAATTTGTTGAGGTTAGAATAAAATGACAGAAATAACATTCTCTTTTAACGGTTTAGTATAACCTAAAAAATACACGCTAATAATTTATTTTTTAGTCAATCATGACGGTTAATAATATAACATTTTCGGAATGTCAATATTTTAAATTAAATATAATAGTAATTATAATAATATAATAATTATAAGTCTTAATTATAATTCTTAATAATAATAATAATTAATAGTGATAATAATAATACTAATTGTAACATCCAAAACTTTTACAATGTAATATTTTTTTTAATATAAAATATGTCACAATTATATTATTTATAAATATTTTATTGTTTAATATATATAAAATTATTATTATTATTATTAGAAATAATAGTGATCATAATAAATAAAAAAAATTATAAATGGTAAAAATAATAGTAATACTAATAATAAATGATAAGTATTAGTGCAATAATGATAACAAATGTTTAAATAGAAAATAGAATAATGTAAATATTTTAACAAAATAATATAAATATTTAGAACATTACGTAAGTCATTTATTATAATAAAATATGAATATATAAATACAAAAATAAAAATATACATAAATATTAAAACTAATTAATTAATAACAATATAATAATATAATAATGTTATTACAAAACTATATGCACGTTTATTTATGAAATATATGTGTATTATAAATATATAAGTTATAAATAAATCAATATAAATATATAAATATATTATAATTACATTGTCATTAAATAAAATAAGATAAATAAAATATTGCAACAATAAGATAAGACTTTAAATATCACGACAAAATAACATATCTATATTAATAAAGATTAAAATAAACAACCTAAGTTATAATTCTACTGTAAAAGAAAACCGATAATTACCAACCTTATCTTATCTCATCTTAACGTATGAATAGATAAAAAGTAGTTAATGCATTTGTACTTGATTATAGAAACCTAACACTATAAAAGGGGAGAGGGAAGATATAGGTATTTTAGAGAAAGTGAATTGCTTTTTTATGGATAGAAGAAGAATGAGTAAGTAATAAAAGGGAATAAGAGACACGAGGAGAAAGGAAGAAATGAAAACTTATACTGCAAGTTTACGATATATCTCTTATGGTTGAGGTAAGGGAAGCATGGAATCGTTTTATCTTTTCATTATTTATAATATATTCATAATTATTTTTATTTATATATTTATATTATTTCTATATTTATATTAAATGAAGTGTTATTAACCTCATTCTCATCCATATTTATTTACGCACATCTATTATTCAATTTATATTTATTTTATTGGTCCTCTTAACTTTTTTTATTTTTAAATTCAGTTACACACTGATCTTATTTATTTTTATTTATCATTATAAAAATAATTATTTTTAACTGGAGTTATTTTTGGCATTTCTGGGAGTTTTAACCCCCACTAATGGCTTTACCAAGGGTTCTTTTTTCCCCTAGAATAACCAGCGTAGCTAAAAAATTACTAGGAGTTTTCAACAACCCCTGGTATTTAACACAACTTAGTAGGGGTTTACAAAACTCCTAGTAATGGCTAGGGTTTACAAAACCCCTAGTAATGGCTGGGGTTTACAAAATCTCCAATACTGGCTGAGGTTTATTAAACCCCTGGTAATGGCTAGACCCAGATTGGGCCTCTTGTGTTGAATAAGATAGGAATTGACCAAAGAGAAATGGTTTCTACCACTTGTGCTATAACCAATGAGTAAAATTAGATTTGACATAAACAAACACTAGTACATAATTCCCATTTTACCTCATCTTATATGTCTCGGTTGGCCAGAAACCGAAGCATATAATGGTGCGGTGACATTTTTGTAATTAGAGCCAAGTTTTAGGCCCCGGTTCTCCAAATACCCGAAGCCAAAGAGGGGTATAGGCCCCGGTTCGTTCAAAACCGGTGCCAAAGAGGGGTATAGGCCTCGGTCCAGTAGGACCCGAAGCCAAAAAGTGGTTGGAATTCAGGGGTATAGGCCTCGGTCCAAGGAGACCCGGTGCCAAAAGGGGGCCAATGGCTTCAGTTCCTCTAACAACCGAAGCCATAGGGTTTATTTAGGGTTCAAAATTCGCGAACCCTTCTTCCTCCCCGCGCAAGCGCCTCTGCAATTCCTCTCTCTCTCCGCGAGAACGAGCCCTTCCTTCACTTTCCCTTTCTTCCTCCTTCACCGCCACCGGTGCGCCTCAGTTACTTGAACGGAACCACCATCTCCACCATGGTGGTAGGTCTGTTGGTGGGGGTAGCGACGAGATCCATGGATGAGGGAGTTTCTGGTGGGGTGCACCGTAGCTGCTCTTTCGAGAAACCACAACGGCGTTAACGCAGTGTAGTTAACAGCGTTCTTGGGCAAGTCGTCGATGTCCATCTCCACCACCCTTTCGCGCTTTCTCCACACCGCAGCGCTTACTCACAAAAACCAAATGAAACAAAAATTAATGAAGCCAATGCCACATTCTTCCCTATCACCTGGGAGACAAGAGGTACCGTAGAGTTAAATTTCATCATGATGTGTTATGAGTGCGTTTTTTTCTTATCCTTTTCTAATTATTTTATTCTATTTTTTATTTATTTTTTTGCATTGATGATGGCAGTGCATCGAAGATTTTGGCCCAAGGGGTTTGTTGCAGGTTTTACTATAGGAGCTTTCTTAATTATTTGTGTCTTGGTTTTGTTGGCACTGGTTTTGATTCATAGGAAGCGTTTGAGAGAAAGGAAGAGGCAGGAAATGGAAGATTGGGAGTTGGAGTATTGGCCACACAGAATGGTGTACGAGGAAATTGAGGCAACAACAAAGGGGTTCTCTGAGGAGAATGTGATTGGGGTTGGTGGGAATGGGAAAGTCTACAAGGGTGTTCTAAGAGGAGGGGTGGAGATTGCTGTGAAGCGCATCTCTCATGAAAACGATGGCCTGCGAGAATTTCTTGCTGAAGTTTCAAGCCTTGGGAGACTGAATTAAAAAAAAATATTTATCACCTATGGCCTCGGTCCTAACTGACTTGAGGCAAAAAGTTGTGTATATGGCACCGGTTTCAAAACAACCGAGGCATAAAACTGGGTCTATGGCTTCGGGTGATAACCGAGGCCAAAAAGTCACCTTTTGGCCTCGCCCCAATATGCCTCGGTTCCAGACCCGAGGCAAAATGTGAAAAATAATCGGGACAGAAAGTCCTTACTGCACTGGTGAAATAATTATATAAATCATAAATATACATTTTATTTTGCTTCAAATGCAACAAAGAGGACCGTTAATATACTCCCCCTTATTTCTATGAGTATTTTAGCATGCTACAATATTTTAATAAGTCCAAAAGTATAATTTGCTTAAATACTCCATCTAAAAACAAGGAAGTATACTTCCATAATTTTAAATTTGTGGGAAAAAAACAAGGAAATATGAGAAAAAAAATATGGGCTCCGACTATGATGTTGGCCTTTCTTCTCTTAGTTCTCGTTAAGGAGGAAGCAAAGAATGTCATGAGTAGTGTTGAGATATAGAGAGATGATGTTAACAATGTGAGAAATGTGAGAACTTGGTCGTCATATTTGTAGTAGTCGGTATCATTCAGATGCATGTTCTTCCTTAGATACATTTTTTGGAAGAACTCCTTCAGAAAATCATCCATTGAAGTTAGCCCACCTGACACTTCACAACATCACCACTAAATTTCTCATTGTCAACGTACTTTCAAACAACATGAAAAGAAGAACATAGCTATAACATAAAATCACAAACAATTCTTCGTATGGAATGGGAAATGGCTAACTATCTTGCTGCAAAGACTTTTTCTAAATTTTCTACTTTCTAAGCATGAACTACTTTAGACAAAAAAGTAGTTACATGATCATTTAATTTTAGTATATAATTAAACAATTCAAAAAATAATAATTAAGTTAATTTCTAATTATTAGAATTAACTAAATATTTCCATTTAAAAATTGTTAAATTCAACTCAATAATAATAATAGGAAAAGAAATAGGGTATATTTTTTTTCTTTAAAGCAACCACGCCTGTTCCATTCTAATCAACTGAATAATTGGAGTTTATTGTGAACAACAAACTCAACTAGTTAAATACAGGATACTAATTCCCGACACAGTTTTCAACTCAAAAATCAAAATGTTAAATACACATGATATTGATTATGGATGATAAAAAATGATAAATGAGTAATTTGGATTATATAATAAATATGATAAAAAAATTATCTAAAACATTTTAACACTTTATCCATGTAAAAAATTCATCCAATGGGTTCTTTCAATGATATTCATCCACAATCATGAGATTATTACATATAAAAATAAATAAATACCTAATCAGGAAGGCTATAAAAAGTAATAAAGTTAATGGAACAATTAGATGTTTCATGAATATAGTTGAGAAGAAATTAATGACAGAAAAAGATGAGAGAAGAATGACATGAAACACCAAGACCATAGCCAAAAAGTGCGCCACCCAGTGCCCCAACAATGCATGTAAACGCAAAATAGTGAGTGAATTTATGCTCATAAAGATGAGCCCTTTTTCCACGCTCTCCTCCTTCTACTACTACTCCTGCCATTGCTCTCTCTGTCACAACTCTCGGTCTCTATTATTTCAACGAGAAATTTTCATTGTCTCTACTCTTTCAAACAAAAGCTTTCACTGTGCTATATATAAAATCTCCATAGTCAATAACAGTTGACACATTTTAGAAGCATCAAAATAGTAACAGATACAAATATATTAACTATTTGTAAGTAATTTGTTTGTTATTATCATTTTTATAAAATAAGCTATCCTTTTTTAATAGAGGAACTAAATGGTTCTAGGTCCTGTATATATGACTGTGCATTTGTTTCCTTTTCCATGCATCCATTCCTTCGCATCAGAAAGAAAGAAACAAAGAAAAATTATGATTGAGCTTAGCATGTACAAAGTATATGATGATATTTTCTTTGGCATGAAACAAAAGAATGATAGTAGCATGTATTGAACCTTATGATCTCTCTCAAGCCAAAGTATTCACAAAAGTCATTTAAGTAGAGAAGAAACTCTGTGGCAAGGGAACCTTCTCATGTCTCTACCCTTCTTGACCAAAAATGAAAAATCAGAGAACCACATGATCTCACGTGGATATGTAAGCCAGAAGGATTCATAGATACTGCTTTGAGAGATGATATTAACTCAACAAGCACAACCCCAAAGCTATATATATCATTTTAATATAACACTGCAACACACCTCATGAATCCAACATATGTTGGTATAAATCTGCCTGCCATATGAAGAATAGATCCTGATGATGAACGAAATTGTTGATTGAAGCTTTGCTTCTGCAAGGCAAGCTACTCTATTGAAAAAAATGTTGAAACTAGGATATAATTTTGATGGATTGTTGGTTCTAGTTAGAGTTAAGATATTGAGAACATGGTTACTAGATGCCTAAGGAATTAGAAGTTCAAACATATATGTTTTGAAAAACATGCAACTGAATTACTCTCCTTTTTATGCTACATGGCAAAGCTAACTTTCCAGTGATTACTCTACAATTCTTATCTATTATCAACACTGTGTTCAAATACATTTTACCCCTCGCAAACCATTCAAATAATCTCTATAATTCTTTATAATTCTAGCCCACAAAAATTCCATATATTTAATCATCAGTAACAAAGAGCAAGTATATAAAGTAGTGTGAGAATTGAGGTATGCATACCCCAAAGCGAAATGCAGTTCCTCATTCAGACAATCTTCAACCGATATTTTAGTAGCAGTCAAGGCTTCTTCCATGCTAGCTCCGAAAGTAATCACAACACAAACAAAATTCCAGCTCTAGGTGTAGAGTGTGAACGACACACATTGGATTTCTCATCGTAAATCCATACTTAATTGTGATTAGGGTTTTAGTGGAAATATTTCTCACTGTAATTCATTCTTAGTCGTGATTAGAATTTTGGTTGCAAAATGAGAGAATCAATAGAATTAAAATTTACAAACCATGACACTACATCAAAAAAAGTTCAGTATAATAGAAAATTACCATTGATTTACAAAGACATCACTAAATAAGTCACGTTGCTTCAGAGGGAAATGTACGCAATCTCACATGCTTTGAAATTTGAAAAACTTACCAGTATCAAGTATCGCACACCTCTCTAGATGCTTTCAAAAATTTCGCAAGCTTTTGAAAATTTTAAACAACAAATTGAATAAAGAAGCGACATACCCTTTCTTATGAGCACAAGAAGTAAGAGGAGATGGTGCACAAAACGAAAAACATATTCTAAAATGAGATTTGGATGTATGAGAGAGGGTTAAGCAAAGGGAATATGTGATTGAGAAATTGGAGCTGTAATTTCAAAGGCCGCAAGTAAAACGGAAAAAAAAATGAGATAGAGGAATAAAAGGGTGCGAGGTAGAAGAAATGTTTCCAAAATCTGAAAATAGAATGGAGAGTTTGTGAAAAGAGAAAAGTGTAATAAAATTTAATTTATTAAACAAATTTATTTATCAGGGGTTTCCAAAATAACCTCCGGTACTTACCGAAGGTTTTTGTAGAACCTCCGAAATTTATCTGGGGTTTGAAAAACCTCTGCCAAGTGTATCCACTAGTGAAGGTTATTATAACCTCCATTAATAAATCTTCATTAAAGTTAATATTTTTCGTAGTGGTATCTATTTTCATTTGTACACCGATCCTATTTATTTACTTTATATTTATATCCAGTTATTTTCACTCAAATAACTTTATTTTTATTTAAAACTATGTAATTCCTTATTTTCTATTTTAAATGGAGATACGTAGGAGTAATGTTAATCCTTGTTGGGTCTAAAACAAAATATTTTGTAGAATCTTTTATTTTTATTTTTTGAGGACAATAATCTTTAAGGTAAGGGAAGGAGACATTTATCATTCTATCTTTTGACTTTTATTTTTCTTATCTCCTCATAATTATTTTTATATTTACCTTTAAGTGAGTTGTCCCTAACCTCATTCTAATTTATATTTAGTTCTCGTTTCTACTTATTTATTTATATTAATCTCTAGTTGTGCACTAGTCCTATTTATTCAATTTATATTTATTCTTATTTACTTATTTATATCTATCTCCAGTTACGTACTGGTCCTTTTTATTTATTTATATTTATTTTAATTATTCATTGATCCTATCTATTTATTTATATAATTATATGATTTAATATTGAAATAAAATTTATGATAAATAAAGATTTGATTATTGTAGTTAGAAGTATGACCTTGGGGATTTAAACGAGTCAGTATTACTCAATATGAGATGTTCTTGAGTTACTTTGTTGACCATGAGCTCATTGATCTTGACTAGTCACTATAAAATTAATCAATATCTTTATAAAGTATGATAAAATCCAATTTTATGGATTTGGGAGAATTTTCATTTCATTTATCCTTGAAATACTTTGTTGGCCATGTTGAGACTCATTTATCCTTGACTTACTTTGTTGGCCATGTTGAGACTCATTTATCCTGACTAACCACTACAAAATATAATAAATATAATACGTTTACTATAGTTGGAGGTGTAAACCTTGTGGATTTAAATGAATTGTTAGCTCATTTATCCCAACTAGCCACCGCAAAATATAATACATTTGAGTTTACATAAATTCTGGTAAAATAATTACAGAAGATTAATTATAAATTATTACTTTATAGAATTTATATGTGACATTATTTGAGTATGATTAGTGTTAATACTATGTGAAGAAATTTTATTTGCTTTATTTGTTTTGTTACAATAAAATTATAATTTCACTAGCTTACCCTTGCGTTTTTGTGGATGTGGTTTCCACCTACGATGATTGCATATTTATGTCGATATGCGTGAGTAGAAGGTCTTACAGGTAATATTGAGAATCAATAACGAGACTGTGAGTTGGTGAATAGGAATGGACGCAACAGGTATATATGTATACACCTATATACCTAGTATCAATAGTGCCTCATTGATATTAAAAATCAACTTATAATTTTGGAGGACTGTGAATACTCCGTATATAGATTTACATTTATGTGTTATTGATTATTAATTATGATTTAAATTAGGGGTGGCAATTAGGGTCTGGCCCACAGGTCCGTGAAAAAAATGCAAGGCGAGCCACGCTAGTGAGCCTATAGGCTCGTAGTGGCCCGACTCACATAAGTCCACAGCCCGCGTGGGCCAGCCCGTAAGCCCACATAAAATTTAAAAAAAAATATATTTGCACTTGTGTATATTAATTACTTTTTTTATGGATTCTTGCATTAATGTTTCAAATTCTTATATAACTGGAAAAGCCAATTATTATGTATTTTTTAATGTGTTAAAATTTAAAGAATACATTGTGTATGTCATAGTATGAATATGATGAAAATGTTGAATTATCAATTTATCATCTAATTTTCTAAAGTCTTTACTTAATTTTGTGAACTTCTTAAAGTTTTCCAATTTTTAAACATTGAAAGTTTTATCATAAAAATTTAAAAGAAAAATTAAAAAAAAAAAGCAAGCCAGCCCACGAGCCACGGGCCAAGGAATATGAATGGGAGGGCCAGGGTTTGCAGCCCGTATAAAGTGTGCGAGGTGGGGCGGGCCAACCCGCGTTGTGCGGGCCTTATGCTGGTCGGCCCGCATTACCACCCCTAATTTAAATTGGTATAATTATGTACTAATTTGGATCGTTACACTAATAATAGTAAAATCAATAATAATAATATTTTTAGTACTTTTTTTCTCATATCAATAATATACGATAAAAAAAATTAATATATTACATGTTAATATTACTACTAATAGTAATAACTTTATTATTAATAATGTTAATAGTACCAATAATAATAATAATAATAATATATAATAGTAAAATATAATAATAATAATAATTATTAATATAATAAAATAATAATATAAGTATTGGTTATAATTTTGCAACTATCACTACAAATAATATTTATAATAATAATATTATTAATAATTACAAATAATAATACTTGTAAACATATTAAACATAATAATATTACTTATAATTAATATTATAGTTGAAATCATAAATAAATGAAAAAATGTGCTTTTGTAGGATTTGAACCCGAGTACTTTTGTATTAGAGTTTTAAAATAATGAAAAAACTAAATTGTATGACACTTGTCAATAAAAAAAAATGGGTAAGGTAGTAATTTTGGTAGTATCTTTTTTTTTAATCTATAACAATATATAAAGAGGATTTCCTCTTTTGTGTCCACATTTCAAAATATCAATTTTACCCTTTAAAATATAATTATTTATTAAATTTTTTAAAATTGACTGTTATTTTTACAAGATTTTTATAAAATCGTCTATATCTCCTTCTTCTCTTTTTTTTTTTATCAACGGTTATTCTCCCATCTTTTTTGATATATTTCACTTTATTTTTAATAAATATAATTTTATTTTATATGTTAACTTAATAATATTACAATATCATCACCTACTAATATAAATAATAATAACTATAGTTATAATTGATAATAATAATAACAATTATATTTATAATAATAATAATTACAATTACGGTGGTTAATAATGTAATATTTTCGAAATGCCAATTTTTTTAAATTAAATAGATAATAATTATAATAATATAATAATTATAAGTCTTAATTATAATTATTAATTAATAATAATAATAATAATAATAATAATAATAATATCAATAATAGTAATGTTTATAGTACTTCTTTTCTCATATCAATAATATACAGTAAAAAAATTAATATATTACATATTAATATTACTACTAACAGTAAGAACTTTACTACTAATAATACAAATAGTAATAATATATAATAGTAACCTATAATAATAATGATACTTCTTTTCTCATATCAATAATATACAATAAAAAAATCAATGTATTAAATTCAAATATTGGTTATAATTTTACTACTATCACTAGTATACTCACCCATGTACAGACGTATTTATTTAATTTTGTATATTAAAATAATAAAATAGTAAAAGTATTATGTAATAAAATATTATGAAAATTAAGTTAAATTGTTCTAAATGTTGTTATTAAAGTAATGAAATAGTAAATCTAAGTGATGTAATAATAATTTCAGTTTTAAATATAATAAATAGAATTGATATCACAATATACTAGAGTTAATTGATTTTACGAAATAATTATAATAGTCTATGATCTGTGCAGATATTTTTTTTGTTTTTTTTTATTTTAAATTTTTTTAAAATAATAATATAATTGTTATTATATTTATTTAACCATTAAAAATACTAATACTCATATTAATATAAATTATAAATTATAAAAATTTTAAAAGATTAAAACTCTATTTAGCAAAAGTATTTAGTATTGTAAGGTCCACTTACTTTTTTTGCCCTTATTTTAAAGGGCTGTCCCAAACGAGTTGGGCCTAGGGTTGGCCCATAAGGAACCAAAGCCCCTAAACCAGCTGAAACACTTTCACTTTTCTCATTTTCAAAAAAATAGTTGCTTTGCTTTTCTCTTCCAAAATTGTACTCTGCTAGGGTTTGGGATTCATCCAAGTTCAACTGAGTTCAACCCCTTTTCTTCCACACACGTAAGTTACTTTCGATGCATACTCTACTCCTTTAGTTTAATCTTCGTGCTTGTCGTTAGGGTTTCCTCGTAATAATCTCGTGCTCCCTCTGTATTGAGATTTTCAGCTCTTAAATATGCTCCCAGAGTTGTTGTGCTCATTCGCTTAAGTGTCGGAGTCGTTTGGCTAGCTCTTTCCAGGTAAGGGAAGCTAGGGTTTCAATTTTTAAATCATTTTGGCATGCTTTAGAGTCTGCTTGGTGTTTGTATGGATTATACATTATTGTGAATATGTGGGATGCTTTGTGTTGTCATTTGGATGCGAAAATGTGAATGCTGCAGGTGAGAACCGAGGCGAGAACTGATAATCTCGCCCAGCCGAGCTTGTCTTGCCTAAGCGAGACTAGCAAAGGGTCGCCCAAGCCTTTTACGTGAACTGTCGCTCAGGCGGGCTATCTTTGTTTTGAGCGACAAAATGCCTCGCTCAGGCGAGGAGATCTCGCCTCAGCGAGCTAGTGCGAATGGCCATTGTTCCTCATTGTCGAGCCCTCGCCTAGGCGAAAGGAGCTCGTCTGAGCGAGAGACTTGCTTGCCTGAGCGAGACCTTTAAGCCTGAGCGAGGAGCTGGGCGAGGGTGTTTGGCTATTTATTTGCTTCTCTGTTCTTGGATAGTTGGCACTTGCTTGAATTGAAATGTTATGTTAAAAGCATGAGATGATTGATTATGCATGATTGATATGGTCTATGAGTTGTGAATGATCGGTATGGTATGATCTTAGCATGTGATTTAAATGAGATGGTTGGTAATTAAAGTGGCATGGTGTTAGTATGAAATACACTCCTATATTCATGATTTGGGAAGGATGAGTTGATATGGACTCAACATGAAATATGAATGAGGATCGGTTATAAAGGTTGGCATGAGATTTATATGCATGATAAATATTACTCGGTTGGTTGAATATGATTTGTGTGTGGTTAGGACGTAATTCCTTGAATCTCTAGGTGAGATTTCAGCGTGGTTAGTGCCTTAGTTCGTTGGGACGTAATTCCATGACCCCTGTTAGTGGGAGTTCATGGTGGTGCCCCATCTATACAATTTAGTAAGGATTCAAGGTAAGGTTGCATCCTAACGCTCTAAGGAGTCAGTTAGTCTCACATAGAGCGGATTGTCTCTTGTGGTGAGAGTAGCAGGAGGCCTGAAACTCATTAAGGGCTAACCTTGTGTGTGGGGGATTGAGACATTATAACACTTAGCTCAAGGGTGAGCAGCTCGGGGGTGAGCAAGGAAATCCACCATAAGTTCAAGCATCCGCTGAATGAGTCGAGTCTGAGTCTTAGTGTGTTGTTTGCAAGTCATAACATGATTGGTTGACATATATTCATTGGTTTGTGAAGTATCATGTATCTGTATGATAAACTATTTTATACTCTAGCTTACCTTTTTGCTTGTTTGATTGCTCTGTGTGTGGTTCTTCTCCTTTTACGATGATCATCAATTTATTGATGTGAGCTGATGCGAGAGGTACACGAGGTCAACAGGGAAGGGATGATTTCGCTGTATAGTCTACCTAGACTGAACTTCATTTTTATTTGGGCTTTTCTATAGGGCTATGGCCCATGTACTGTTTTGTCCTTTAGTACATTATCAATTACTGTTAAATTCTTGTACTTATTTATGTATTGGCATCTTGGTGTGCCTTATTTTCCCGCTGGGTATTTTGGATAATTATATGGAGTGTCGTTATACTCCGAATCTTTGCCTTTCATATTATCTATGTGACATGTCATTCAATTAAAGTATTTATTTAAATGTGGTGTTACATTTATGGTATCAGAGCGGTCATTCCTTAGGTCTATGGACTTGGATGTCCGCTTAGCTTTCTCTCTGTCATTTTGAGTGTTCTTAGTTAAATTCATGTCTTATGAAGCCTAACCAATAGTTTTCCTGTGTGCCAGTGAACTATGGCACCTCCTCGTAGGAACTCCCAATATTCTCAAGGCGATGTACCTGATATCGCCAAAGCCATAAAAGCCATGGTGGCAACGATGACACAATAGAGCATGGCAATGATGCAGCAACATGAAGCATCTATGCAGCGATAGGCAACGTCGCTCGAGCAGCAGCAGTTGGTGATGCAATAGATGGAGGCTGCTAGGGTAGCTGCTGAGGATGCCCACAGGCAGCATATGGAAGCCCTTCGCCAGCTGAAGGAGAACAAGGCAGTTGCCCCTACCTTTGGTCCTGAGCCACGACCTGCAGTTAGGGAGTGGAGTTTAGAAGACTTCCTGAAGCATCACCCCAAAAAATTCAACCGGAAGACTAGCCCAGATGCAGCAGACCAATGGCTGAAGGATCTGGCGAGAAAATTTGATGCGAAGATGTGCCCAGCAGAGAACAGATTAGCCTTCACCGTGTATATGCTTACGGGAGAGGCGAAACATTGGTGGATCAGCGTGAAATCCATCATGGAGGAGCAAGAGGAACCTGTTACTTGGGAAGCTTTTAGGGGGAAGTTTCTCTCTGAATACTTTTCCGACAGCGTCAGGTATGCCAAAGAGGTGGAGTTCCTCCAGCTAACACAAGCGAGCAAGACAGTGGCAGATTATGCTGAGAAGTTCAAGCATCTCAACTGCTTCTATACTTTGCCACTTGATGAGGAATGAAGATACCGAAAGTTTGAGAACAACCTCAGGGGATACATCCGCTTGATGGTAGCCCCTCTGTCCATCAAAGACTTTGCTGCACTAATGGAGAAAGCACGAGTGATGGAGAAGATGAAAAATGAAGTGGAAGGTCAGTGCCCACAGCAACCCTAGAGGATAGGTGGACCATCTGGGTCCAAGCCGAGGCACGAGGAGAGGAGGAAGCCTTATGACAAACCTCATCATCAGTCCTAGGGGTCTAGGAGCTTTCCTCCCCAACAGGGCTGAGTGTAGTGTTTCATATATGGAGGCCCTCATCTGAGGAACGTCTGCCCACGCATGGAGGGCTATCGCAGGTGCAACAACTGTGGCAAGGAAGGCCACTTTGGGAAAGACTGCCTCACTCTTGCTAGGACAGTGACATGCCCTCTAGTTCAAACTCCTACGCATAACCAACAGAGGGATAGAGGCAATAGGCCTCGGGCGACGGGTAGAGTCTACGTTATGACAAGAGCAGAGGCTGTAGGCTCAAGTAACCTTGTTATGGGTTATTATGTGATTGCTGGGATGAGATGTTGTGTATTGTATGATTTTGGAGTGACACACTCCTTTGTGTTAGATGCATGTGTGAAATGTTCGGGTTTGCCGATGTGCGAGTTGTAGTGCGAGCTGCAGTACGAGGTTGTGGTGTCTACTCCGGTGTCGGGTTAGTTCAGGACATCGTCCTTATGTGCTAGGTGTCCGGTGGAGGTAGAGGGACGCAGGTATAAAGTGAATCTGATCTGCTTACCTCTACAGGAGCTGGAGGTGATATTAGGGATGGATTGGTTGTCGGCCAATCGCATTCTTATAGATTGCCGAGAGAAAAAGTTGTTATTTCGTAACTCAAAGGAACCTGAGTTGTTATCATCTCACGGGGTTATAAAGGAGCTACAGGATGATGCTCAATGTTTCATGATCTTCACACATCTAAAGGAGGAGGGGGAAGAGATGAAGTCTGACATACAGGTGGTACAAGAATTTGAAGACGTGTTCCGAAATGAAGTACTAGGGCTGCCTCCCAGTAGAGAGGTGGAGTTCTCAATTGACCTGGTGCTTGGAACCGATCCAGTGTCGATGGCTCCGTACCGTATGGCTCTGGTAGAGTTGGTGGAACTCAAGAAACAGATAGAGGAGTTGCTGCGAAAGTAGTTCATACGACCGAGCACTTCGCCTTGGGGAGCGCTAGTGTTGTTGGTGAAGAAGAAGGATGGAAGTTCACGTCTGTGTGTGAACTACAGGCAGTTAAATAAGATGACCATCAAGAACAAGTATCCTTTCTCGAGAATTGTTGACTTGATGGATCAGTTGCATGGATCGTCGGTGTTCTCGAAGATTGATCTGCGGTCGGGATATCATCAGATATTGATGAAGGCTGATGATATGCAGAAGACGACCTTCAGGTCCCGATATGGACACTACGAGTATGTGGTTATGCCTTTTGGTGTGACCAATGCTCCAGCGGTGTTCATGGACTACATGAACAGAATTTTTAGACCATTCTTGGATAAGTTTGTCGTAGTCTTCATAGACGACATACTTATCTATTCCAGGACCCATGAGGAACATGCAGAACACTTGAGGTTGGTGCTTAGTGTCCTGAAGGACAAGCAGTTGTATGTCAAGTTATCTAAGTGTGAATTCTGGATGAATGAAGTACAGTTTTTGGGGCATGTGATATCCGCTCAGGGGATTGTAGTGGATCCAGCAAAGGTTGAGGCGGTGGTAAAGTGGAAGAGTCCCAAGTCAGCAACCGAGATCAGAAGCTTTGTGGGGTTGGCTAACTACTATAGGAGATTCATAGAAGGATTCTCTAAGATATTGGCACCTTTGACGCAGCTTACCTGGAAGAACCAACCCTTCACTCTGATGGATAAGTGTGAGGACAGTTTTCTAGAGCTAAAACGACGCTTGATGAGTGCTCCAATACTTGTGATTCCCGATGTTGGTAAACCATTTGAGGTCTATTATGATGCATCTCATCTCGGTTTGGTTTGTGTGTTGATGCAAGAGAAGAAGGCGGTGGCCTATGCTTCGAGGCAACTTAAGGTTCATGAGAGAAACTACCCAACTCATGACCTAGAGTTGGCGACTATTGTATTTGCCTTTAAGATCTGGAGGCACTATCTTTGTGGTGCTTAGTTTCGCGTGTTCAGCGATCATAAAAGTCTCAAGTATCTATTTGATCAGAAGGAGCTGAACATGAGGCATAGGAGGTGGATGAAGTTCTTGAAGGATTATGACTTTGAGCTCCTATATCATCCAGGAAAGGCAAACGTGGTAGCAGATGCCTTGAGTAAGAAGACTGTACATATTGCACACCTCATGATAAAAAAGGTGGAACTGCTAGAGTAATTCAGGGATATGAAGCTGCAGGTGGAGTTGGAACCCGAATTCATTAGGTGTAGTAACCTGACTATATCTTGTGAATTCCTGGACTCAGTTAGAGAAAGACAGATAGCAGATGACAGCTTGCACAGGGTGAAAAAACAGATTGGGTCAGATGAAGCGAGGGACTTTGCTTTGGGAAATGATGACATATTGAGCTTTCAAGGCAGAGTGTGTGTGCCTGATGATGTTGAGGTGAAGAAGTTGATCCTTGAGGAAGGGCATAAGAGTCATCTTAGCTTGCATCTTGACTAAAATGTACCAAGATCTGAAGGAGACTTTCTAGTGGCAGGGAATGAAGAAGGATGTTGCACAGTTCGTGTTTGCCTATCTGACCTGTCAGAAGGCAAGGATGGAGCATCAGAGACCCAGTGGGATCCTACAGCCCTTGGAGATCCTGGTGTGGAAGTGGGATAGCATCTCGATGGACTTTGCGACCCATTTGCCACAGACTTTTACGGGGCATGACATCATTTGGGTTATAGTGGACCAACTGACCAAGAGTGCTCATTTCTTGGCGATGAACTTCAGGATGTCTATGGCCAAGTTGGCTCAGCTATACATTAAGGAGATTGTGAGTTGCATGGAGTGCCTTCGAGTATAGTATCCGATAGGGATCCGCGTTTCACTTCCCGGTTTTGGCAGACCTTGTAGAGTGCTTTGGGAAGCAAACTAACCATGAGTTCAGCTTATCATCCCCAAACCGATGGTCAGTCAAAGAGAACAATTCAGTCGCTCGAGGATTTGTTGAGGACGTGTGTACTAGATCATCTGGGTGCTTGGGATGAAGTCCTCATTTGATAAAGTTTACATACAACAATAGCTCTCATGCGAGCATTGACATGGCATCATATGAGGCTCTACACAGTAGAAAGTGTAGGACTCCTCTATGTTGGTATCAGGATGGGGAAACAGTGCTTGTCGGACCAGAGTTGTTTGAACAAACCACTAAGAAGGTGAGAATGGTGAAGGATAGAATCTAGGCCTCTTAGAGTAGGCAGAAGGCTTATGAAGACCGTAAGAGGAGACCCTTGGAGTTCGCGGCTAGGGATCACGTGTTCTTAAGGGTGCCCCGAACCACTGGTGTGGGAAGGGCTCTCGGCTCAAGGAAGCTCTCTCCTAAGTTCCTTAGCCCTTACTAGATCTCGAGGAGGATTGGGCCGGTAGCTTATGAAATTGCTTTGCCTCCTCAGTTGGCAAATCTCCATCTGGTGTTCCACGTATCACAATTGAGGAAGTATGTCTTTGACCCGTCTCATGTCCTAGAAGCAGACGATGTACAAAACAGAAAGGATCTCACTATAGAGGTACCACCAGTTGCTTTAGAGGATAACAAAGTTTAGGAACGTCAAGGAAAAATAGTTAGCCTTGTCAAAGTTGTCTGGGATCGGAGGACAGGTGATTCTACTTAGGAGTTGGAGGAGGATATGAGGAAATCACATCCACACCTATTTACTTGGTGAGTTTTCATTTTCGAGGTCGAAAATTTTGTTGTTGGGGAGAATGTAAGGCCCACTTACTTTTTCTGCCCTTATTTTAAAGGACTGCCCCAAACGAGTTGGGCCTAGGGTTGGCCCATAAGGAACCAAAGCCCCTAAATCAATTGAAACACTTTCACTTTTCTCATTTTCAGAAAAACAATCGCTTTGCTTTTCTCTTCCAAAACTGTAATCTGCAAGGGTTTGGGATTCATCCAAGTTCAACTGAGTTCAACCTCCTTTCTTCCACTCACGTAAGTTACTTTCGATGCATACTTTACTCCTTTACTTTAATCTTCGTGCTTGTCGTTAGTGTTTCCTCGTAATAATCTCGTGCTCCCTTTGAATTGAGATTTTCAACTCTTAAATCTGCTCCTGGAGCTTTCGTGCTCATTCGCTTAAGTGTCAGAGTCATTTGGCTAGCTCTTTCCAGGAAAGGGAAGCTACAGTTTTGAGTTTTAAATCATTTTTGGCCTGTTTTAGAGTTTGCTTGGTGTTTGTATGGATTATACGTTGTTGTGAATATGTGGGATGCCTTGTGTTGTCATTTGGATGCGAATATGTGAGTGTTGCAGGTGAGAACTGGGGCGAGAACTGATAATCTCGCCCAGGCGAGATTGTCTCGCCCAGGCGAGATTGTCTCGCCCAGGCGAGATTGTCTCGCCCAGGCGAGATTGTCTCGCCCAGGCGAGATTGTCTCGCCTAAGCGAGACTAGCAGAGGCTCGCCTAGGCCTTTTGCGTGAACTATCGCTCAGGCGGGCTATCTTTGTTTTGAGCGAGAAAATGCCTCGCTCAGACGAGGAGATCTCGCCACAACGAGCTAGTGCGAATGGCCATTGTTCCTCATTGTCGAGCTCTCGCCTAGGCATAAGGAGCTCGTCTGAGCAAGAGACCCTTTCGCCTAAGCGAGACCTTTCAGCCTGAGCGAGGAGCTAGGCGAGGTTGCTTGGCTATTTTGTTGGTTCTTTGTTCTTGGATAGTTGGCACTTGCTTGAATTGAAATGTTATGTTAAAAGCATGAGATCATTGATTATGCTTGATTGATATAGTCTATGGCTTGTGAATGATAGGTATGGTATGATCTTAGCATGTGATTTAAATGAGATGGTTGGTAATAAAGTGGCATGGTGTTAGTATGAAATACACTCCTATATTCATGATTTGGGAAGGATGAGTTAGTATGGATTCAACATGGAATATGAATGAGGATCGGTTATAAAGGTTGGCATTAGATTTATATGCATGATAAATATTACTCGGTTGGTTGAATATGATTTATGTGTGGTTAGGATATAAGGATTCAAGGTAAGGTTGCATCTTGACGCTCTAAGAAGTCAGTTAGTCTCACATAGAGCGGACTGACTCTTGTGGTTGTAACATCCCGACCGGATATTACTAATTTAAATAAAATAAAGTAAAATAATATTAAATATGTCATTAGTATTCAAAGTTCTTTCCCAAAAACGCAAGAAAAATAAAACCTTACTAAAATGTCTCAAAATTAAAAACCATAAAGTAAACTCCATGTTTACATAGTTCAAAAATGATCAACTAAATGTTTACAAAGTAGTCAAATATAGTTTATAAAAATTCCCAAACTAACCCCTCTCCAGCTTTAAGTGTCACTAGCTCCACCTGAAACAACGTCTGCTCCCGTGTAACGAATTACACGATCATCGCCAAGCACACACAGAAAGGGTGAGCTCATGTAACAATATAAACATATAATTTAAGAAATAGAATTTCACCCCCAAATTAATTTATTTCAGCCAATGCTTAACCAAGAAACCTT
>Ga0214542_1003765_pt1:22500-30515 | contig 30515 bp, 24 predicted proteins | sample CNSS1metaG_FD_160096 | JGI IMG/M metagenome (GOLD analysis project Ga0214542, IMG submission 160096) | Root nodule microbial communities from cowpea collected in UCLA plant growth center, Los Angeles, California, USA - CNSS1 | ecosystem: Host-associated > Plants > Roots > Nodule...
AATGCAAAAAAAAAACGAAATTAGCTTTATGGTGAGGTTAATTGCTATTCAAAGCCCATTATTTGGTTGTTTTTCAGCCCCGGTTAGGGTTTTCTCTACCCTTTCATATTCAGGCCACAACTAATTTTTTAACAAAAAGAAAGTTAAATATAAGTTCACCAAGGTTCGAATCCATACCATAATCATCATTAAATCAATGCCTAACCACTCAAGCAATTTATATTTTGTGATAATTCACCTAATTCTATAATCATGTTATCACTCAACATGATCATGCATATTATTATTAAAAATTAATAATAAATCAAACAACACATAATTGACATACATAAGACTCAAACCCAAGTCCTCTCACACAATCAAAGTACTCTCAACCATTTGAGCTAATACTTTTCCACATCACATCAATCAATATTTAATGTCATAAAGGCTCCCACTGCCCGCATTTGTTAATTATTTATTTAGTTATTTAAATTTCTCGGGTCTTACAATGGTGAGAGTAGTAGGAGGCCTGAAACTCATTAATGGTTAACCTTGTGTGGGAGGATTGAGACATTGTAACACTTAGCTCAGGGGTGAGCAAGGAAATCCACCACAAGTGCAAGCATCCGCTGAATATGCTAAATTATACGTATCCGGATGAGTCGAGTCTGAGTCTTAGTGTGTTGTTTGATTGCTTTGTGTGTGATTCTTCTCCTTTTGTGATGATCATTAATTTATTGATGTGAGCAGATGCGAGAGGTACTCGAGGTCAACATGGAAGGGATGATTTCGCTGCATAGTCTACCTGGACTAGACTTCATTTTTATTTGGGCTTTTCTCTAGGGCTATGGCCTGTGTACTGTTTTGTCCTTTAGTACATTATCAACTATTGTTAAATTCTTGTACTTATTTTTGTATTAGCATCTTGGTGTGCCTTATTTCCCCACTTGGTATTTTGGATAATTATATGGAGTGTCGTTATACTTCGAATCTTCGCCTCTCATATTAACTGTGTGACATGTCATTTAATTAAAGTATTTATTTAAATGGGGTGTTACAAGTATAACAACGTTTTCTATAATTAAAAAAAGCATACTTATAATAATAAGACCATTATGAATAGTAGTAATAATAATAATAATAATAATAATGATACCAATAATAATAATAATAATAATATTTATGCTATAAATATTAATATTAATGCTAACACTAAGGTTGATGTCAACTATAATATTCTATAATTATATATAAAGATATATATTAACAACAAAATAAAAAAAATGACAAGTATAATTGAAATACGATCTTGTAGTAAATTAATTTAAGATCTGTATCTAACTATAATAATAATAATACCATTATTAATAATATCTCGTAGTGATAAAAATAATAGTAATACACTAACTACATATATAAAGAGATTAAATTTGTTGTGTCCTTTTTTGTTTATACAATTTTATCCTCTTAATTATTATTTGTTAAATTAAAATAATTATTCATAATAAAAATTATTTGTCCATTTTATTATTTTAATAATTTAGTAACTATTTTTTTTAATTCAAATAATTACACAGATATAAAAATAAAATGAACAACAAAACAAATAAAAAGTGCAAGTAATTGAGATATGATCTTGTATTAAATAAATGTAAAATGTGTATTTAATTATAATAATAATAATAATAATAATAATAATAATAATAACAACAACAATAATAACAATAGATAATAATAATAACACTAAAATAATATCGCGTAGCGATAAAAGTAATAATAATAATAATAATAATAATAATAATAATAATAATAATAATAATAATAATAATAATACAACTACTTTTATAAAGAGATAAACATCTTTGGTATCTTTTTTTATTTTTTCAATTTTATCCTCTTAATTGTTATATTTTAAACTTAAATAATTATTTAAAATAAAAAAAATATTTTTCAGTTTTATTATTTTACTAATTTTAGTAACTATTTTTTTTGAAGTGAAATAATTATTCAAATATAAAGATAAATAAACAACAAAATAAATAAAATGGTCAAGTAATTGAACCATGATTCATAGATAGTAAGTAAAAGTAAAATGTGTATGTAATCATAATAATAAAAATAATAATAATAATAATAATAATAACTATTATAATAATTATAGTTCTTAATTAATAATAATAGTAGTAATAAAAATAATAGTAATATAATAATAAAAATAATTGTAGTTAATAATGATAATAATAATACTTATAGTTGGTAGTAATATTGATCATAATAATTATAGTTGATAATAACAATTATAGTTAATAATAATAATTATTATAATTATAATTAGAGTTCATAATAATAATAATAATATCAATAATTAGAGTTATAATTGATAATAATAACAATAATATAAAAATAAAATAATAAATATCATGAAAATTAGGTTATATTGTTGTAAATGTTATTACTAACGAAATGAAGTTGTAAATTAAGTTTTAAATATAATAAATAAAATTAATATCACAATATGGTGTAGTTAATTGATTTTACAAAATAATTATTGTAAGGCCCAATATTTTCTGCCCTTGTTTTAAAAGGGGCTGCCCCAATCAGTTGGGCCTAGGGCTGGCCCAAAAGGGGATCCATACCCTAATCTGCCCTAACACTATCTTTTCCATTCACTCTTCAGAAAACTGTTCCCTTACTCCTTTCTAGAGCAGCAAAATCTCTGCTAGGGTTAACTCCGATCTTGGTTAAGGTTGCTCAAGTTCAGTTCGTTTTCCACTCCATTTTCTAAGTCTATTCTTAGAGCTGTTGTGTTCAGTGGTTGGTGTCGAGGTCCTGTGCTAGCTCATTCCAAGTAAGGGAAGCTAGGACCCTTACTGTTTTTCATGTTTCATTGTATATTGTTGGTATTACAGCTTTATTTCGTGCTTGTGATGGTTGAATGATGATTGGAATGAATGAATATGTATTGTGGGACTGTTATGGATGAATATGTATGTTGGCCTGCACGAATAGTGGAGTGAACCTCATAATCTCGCAAAAGCGAGTGGTACCCGCCTTAAATGAGAGTATCAGGAAACCCTCCCTGGTATTGCGCAAACTGTCGCTCAGGCGACGAGCTCCAGTCTTGAGCAAGGGGACATCTCGCTCAGGTGAGGAGGTCTCGCCCAAGCGAGAGAACACGACAACACCATTGTTCCCTCTTTGAGTTCTCGCCTAGGCGAAGGGAACTCGCCTAAGCGAGAGAATGCTCTCGCCTGAGCGATACGCTTATGCCTGAGCGAGAAGCTTGGCGAGAATGCACCAGGTTCTGTTTTCTCTATTGTCTCTGTATGGTCACTATATGTTTGGGTGATTTGATCTGTTTAAGGCATGAAATACATAATGTGCATGTATGGGATTGGTTCATGGATTGAATATGATGAGTTTGGTATGGATTTGATATGAGATATGGAATGGTTCATGGGTGAGAAATGATGAATTTTGGGTATGAACTTGGCATGTGATTTAAATGAAAAGGTTGGTTATTAAAGTGGCATGGTATTAGTATGAGAGGAAATTCTATATTCATGGTTTGGGAAGAATGAGTTGGTATGGATTCCACACGTGATATGAATGAGGATTGGTTATAGAGGTTGGCATGAGGTTTCTATGCATTGATATATATATTACTGGTTGTTTGAATATGATTGGTTTGTGGTCAGTACGTAATTCCATAGGCCTCTAGGTGAGACCTCATGGTAGTGCTTTAGTGGTCGGGACGTAATTCCATGACCCCTGCTAGTGGGAGTTCATGGTGGTGCCCCATCTATATAATTTAGAAATGATTCAAGGTAAGGTTGCATCTTGACGCTCTAAGGAGTCAATTAGTCTCACATAGAGCGGACTGACTCTTGTGGTGAGAGTAGCAGGAGGCCTAAAACTCATTAAGTGCTAACCTTGTGTGTGGGGATCGAGACATTGTAACACTTAGCTCGGGGGTGAGCAGAGACAATCCACCACAAGTGCAAGCATCCGTTGAATCCGACTAAATTATACGTATCCGGATGAGCTGCGTCGAGTCTTAGTGTATTGTTTGGAAGGTCATAACATGTTTGGGTGACGTATGTATAATTGACTGCGAGAATATATATGATTGTTTGATAAAAATATTTTTGGCTCTAGCTTACCCTTTTGCTTGTTTGATTGCTTTGTGTGTGGTTCTTCTCCTTTTGCGATGATCATCAATTTATTGATGTGAGCAAATGCGAGAAACACCCGTGGTGAAGAGGGAGGTGATGGTTCCGCTACTTAGCCTCTGGACTGGCTTCTGCTTTTAGGCTTTTCTTTTAGGGCAATGGCCCATGTACTGTTTGGCCTTTCGGCTTTATTTTTGAATACATTGTCATTACTCCTTCATGCTTTCTTTTTGCATCGTGGTGTGCCTTGGTTATTGTACGGAGTTGTATCTATACTCCAAGACCACACTACTATATTATTCTATGTGACGTTTCTTTTAATTTGGATCATTAAATAAATGGGACGTTACAATTATAATAGTATATGACCTGTACATGTGCGCACGTTTTTTTATTTATTTCAAATTTGTTTAGAATAATAATATAATTGTTATTATATTTATTTAACCATTAAAAATAATAATAATAATAATAATATTAATATAAATTATAAATTATAAAAAAAGTATTTAGTAAAAGTATTTAGTATAATAATGTATTTTATAATTAAAAAAACACTTATACTAATAACATCACCATGAATAGTAATAATAGTAATAACAAATAATAATGATGATACTAATAATAACAAACAAATGATAATAATAATAATTTTCATGCTATAAATATTAATGTCAATGCAAATACCAAGGTTAATATTGACATACTAATAATCTATAATTATATATAAAGCTATACATCAACAACAAAACAATTAAGAAGAACAACTAATTGAAATATGATGTCGTAGTAAATAAAATTAAGATGTGTGTCTAACTATAATAATAATAATAATAATAATACCATTATAATAATATCCCGTAGTGATAATAATAATAATAACAATACCATTATAATAATATCTCGTAGTTATAATAATAATAGTAATATATAACAATATATAAAGAGAATTCTCTCTTTTGTGTCCACATTTCAAAATACCAATTTTACCCTTTAAAATATAATTATTTATTAAATTTTTGAAAATTGACCGTTATTTTTACAAACTTTTTTATAAAATCGTCTATCTCTGCTATTATTTTTTTCTCTATTTTATCAACCATTATTCTCTTATCTTTTCTGATATATTTCACTTTATTTTTAATAAATATAATTTTATTTTATATATTAACTTAATAACATTACATTATCATCACCTATTACTTTATTTTTAATAAATATAATTTTATTATATATATATTAACATAATAACATTACATTACATCACCTATTAATATAATATCATGTATATTTAAAAAATGCGTGTACGCCAGTAGTAATAATGATAATAATACACTAACTAAATATATAAAGATATACACATTTTTATGCCTTTTTTTGTTTTTTACAATTTTATCATCTTAATTATTATTTATTAAATTTAAATAATTATTCATAATAAAAAATTATTTGTCAACTTTATCATTTTACTAATTTTAGTAGCTATTTTTTTTCAATACAAAAAATACCAAGATATAGAGATAAAATGAAGAATAGAACAAATACAAGCATGTAACTGAAATATGATCTCGTAGTAAATAAAAAAAATATTGTCTAACTATAATAATAATAATAATAATAATAATAATAATAATAATAATAATGATAATGATAATGATAATAATACCACTATAATAATGTCGCGTAGTGATAAAAAAAAAATACTAATACTACTACTAATAATATTAATATTAATACAACTACATATATAAAGAGATAAACATCTTTGGTGTCCTTTTTATTTTATCAATTTTATCCTCTTAAGTGTTATATTTTAAATTTAAATAATTATTTATAATAAAAAAATATTTTTCAGTTTTATTATTTTACTAATTTTAGTAACTATTTTTTAAAATTGAAACAATTGTTCAAATCTAGAGATAAATGAACAATAAAACAAATAAAAATGACAAATAATTGAAACATGATTCCTACCTAGTAAGTAAAAGTAAAATGTGTATCTAACAATAATAATAATAATAACTATTATAATAATTATAGTTCTTATTAATAATAATAGTAATATAATAATAGAAATAATTATAATTAATAATAATAATAATAACATTTATAGTTGATAGTAATAATGATTATTAATTATAATTGATAATAATAACCCATGACGGATCTTGACCAATAATTTTGGTGTAGCCAAAATAATTTATAGTAAAAAATTTTGAACTCATCAATAATTTATTCGGAATAAAAATCTCCAGTTATTCCTTTTTGAATGTAAATAACCATATTGCATTCAAGAAATTCATCTTTCATCTTATTTCGAATTTTGTTTTGATAATTTTCATGGTAGAAAATGAAATATTTAGAGTTAAATAAAATGAATTAAATAATCAATCAAGTAAAATATCTTTAATTTGTTTGTTTTTATCAAAGATTGACATAATTCAATAATGGTCGACAAATCCTTCAAATTTGAATGGGTATGAACATCAACAATGAAATGTTAGAGTGAAATTTTAAACTAATCATATATTTATCAATATACCTATTTTTTTTAAGTTTAAGATAAAAAATTAATTTATCATAATCTAATAAAAATTGAGACGTAATTAATAACAAAAATATATAATAGTAATAATATTATATATTACAAATAAGAGTAATAACTTTACTACTAATAATGTTAATAATACTAATAGTAATAATATATAATAGTAACATATAAAAATAATAATAATAATACTAATATTTGTTATAATCTTACTACTATCACTATAAATAATATTTATAATAATAATATTATTAATAATTAGAAATACTAATACTTATAAAAATATTACAAATAATAATATTATTTATAATTAATATTATAGTTGAAATCATAAATAAATGAAAAAATAAAATAAAAATTGACTCTTGTAGGATTTGAACTCAGGTCCTTTTGTACTAGAGCTTTAAAATGACGAAAAAACTAATTTTTATAACACGTGTCAATAAAAGAAAATGGCTAATGTAGTAATTTTGGTACTATCTTCTTTTCTTAATATGTAACTATCTTCTTTTCTTAATATGTAATAAACTACAAATAATATTTATAATAATATTATTAATAATTACAAATAATAATACTTGTAAAATTATTAAACATAATAATATTACTTATAATTTCCATTATTATTATTATTATTATTATTATTTATATGTTATTATTATTATTATTAGTCATTATTGTTATCATATTATTATTATTATTATTATTATTTTTACTATTATTATTATTATTATTATTTTTTATTATTATAATTATTACTATTATTATTATAATTAATTTTTTTATTATATATATATATATATATTGTTATTACTAGTTATTATAATTATAATTATAATTATTTTTATTATTATTATTATTTATATATCTAGTTATCATTATTATAATTATTATTATTTTTATTATTATTCTTTATATATTATTATTATTTTTATTACTATTATTTCATTTACTATTATTATTAATATTTTATTTTATTATTATTTTTATTATTATTACTATTATTATTATTATTATGATAACAATAATAATTATTTTTATTTTCGTTATTATTATTATTATTTATATATTATTATTAGTTATTATTCTTATTATTTTTATTTTTATTATTATTACTACTATTATTATTATTATTATTTTATTTACTATTATTATTAATATTATTTTATTTTATTTTATTATTATTATTATTTCTATTTTTACTATTATTTTTATTATTATTATTTAATTATTATTAATACTAGTTATTATTATTATAATTATTTTTTTTTACTATTATTATTATTTATATATTATTATTACTAGTTATTATT
>Ga0214542_1003767_pt1 | contig 30509 bp, 26 predicted proteins | sample CNSS1metaG_FD_160096 | JGI IMG/M metagenome (GOLD analysis project Ga0214542, IMG submission 160096) | Root nodule microbial communities from cowpea collected in UCLA plant growth center, Los Angeles, California, USA - CNSS1 | ecosystem: Host-associated > Plants > Roots > Nodule | place: USA...
TCGTAGGCTTATTTTATTTTTATGGTTTTCCATAGTTTTCCAGAATAACTATGGTGGCGACTCCAAATCTTTTTTAAACTCGTTTTCTTTTTCGGTTCGCCTTCCCGTCGCGATTCCGGTTGCGACAATCGGTGCGAACGATCACTTGATGGTTTTGGAAGTATTGGCGTAATCAACGCGCGACTGTCAATAGCGCTAGGGCTATCTTTTCTATCAGCTGGTATCTAGTTTCTGCGCTCTGCAATACCCGGCTGATGAAGTATACCAGTCGTTGCTCCGGATTTTCCTGCACCAGGGTCGCGCTGATCATGTCGACCGAGACTGATAGGTATAGCTGCAAAGGCAGTTCCTCTACCGGTCGGCTCATTATTGGGGTGCTGCTGATAATCACCTTTATCTGCTGAAATGCCTCCTCACACCGGTCGTCCCATTTGTTTACGGTGTGCTTCTTTGTGATCTTGAGGATCAGCTTGATCCTCTATGTTAACTTGGGCAAAAAGCGCGCAAGTGACATCAAATGGCCGACCAACCGTTGGATCTCCTTGAGGTTTTTGGGACTCCTCATCTCAGCGATGGCAGTGCACTTGTCAGGGTTAGCTTCGATTCCTCGGGCGGTCAGCATAAAGCCCAGAAATTTTCCGATCGGCACTCCAAACACGCACTTCTCCGGATTAAGACGCATATTGTACTTGCGTACTTGGTGGAAGACCTCCTTGAGGTCGCAGACATGATCCTCAACTGTCTTTTACCACCATGTCGTCCACATACACCTCCATGATCCGACCTATCTACCCTTTGAAGACGCGATCCATGAGTTGTTGGTACGTCGCTCCGGTGTTCTTTAGGCCGAAGGGCATGACCTCGTAACAATAGTTGGCTTGATCGGTGATAAATGTCGTCTTGGACCTGTCCGGACCGTACATTGTGATTTGATTGTACCCTGAGTACACGTCCAGAAAGCTCAAGAAATTATGATCGGACGCTCCGTCGCCCAGCCGATCGATGCTGGGTAGGGGGTATGCGTCCTTCGGGCACGCCTTGTTGAGATCCGTGAAGTCTGTGCACATTCTCCACTTCCCGCTCGCCTTCTTCATGATCACCATGTTCGCCAGCCACATGGTGTACTTGATTTCCTTTATGAACCCGGCTCCCACCAACTTCTCCACCTCCTCTTCCACAGCTCGTCGCCGCTCCTCCCCCATCTTCCTCTTCTTCTGGGCGACCGGTCGTGCTTCTTTGAAGATCGCCAGCTTATGAGACATGACGTCGGGGTGGATGCCTGGCATGTCAGCCGACGATCAGGCGAAAAGATCTTGGTTCTCGAAGATGACTACGCCCAACAGCTCCTCCTCATCCGGCTTCAGAGTGGCTCCTATCTTGGTGACTTGGCACGGTTGTGTCCCGATCGAGAACTCCTTAGTATCTCCGCCAGGCTGAATCCGATCCTCTGTGTTCGTTCAAGGGTCCAGATCAGTCATGGCAACTTCCGACCGGTGTTGTTTCCTGGGGCGGCTGTAAGGGGCGATCCTTAACCCGGCTGCATAGCACTGCCTCGCGATCTGCTGGTCCGCGTGCACGGTGCATATCGTCCCCCTGTCCGACGGGAACTTTATGGCCAGGTGTAGGATGGAGACGATCGCTCTAAAGGCATTCAGACAAGGTCTTCCTAGCAAGACATTGTAGGAAGTGTTAGCTTCAACCAAAAGGAATCTCACCCTTACCTCCCGACCGTCCTTCCGCGAGCCGATCCTGGTGCGGAGATCCAAGTAGCCCCTCGTGTCTACCCGTTCGCCCGAGAATCCGACGATTTGTTCGTTGTAAAGGACGATCAGGTCTTCAGACGAGTTCATCCTCTGGAACATTTTCCAGTACAAAATGTTGACAGAGCTTCCTTGGTCTACCAGAACCTTCCCGATCCCATACTTTGCCACTTCGATGGAGATGACCATCGGATCATCATGATCGGGGTCGGGAGCTTTGAAGTCCTCATCGGTGAAGGTGATGGGGGGCATCAATCGCACCTTCTTCTCCACTAGATGGACCGACTTGAGCGCCGGACATGCCTCATGCCTCTTTCGAGCAGATGAGCTCGATCCTCCTCCGACGAACCCTCCCGAGATGGTATTGATGTAACCCCTAAAGGGTTTGTCCCTGCTCCGACTGTGACTCCTCCTCGGGCTTCGGTGTTCTCTAGAGGACTCCCTCCTTCGCCTATCGGGCTCTCGCTCTCGCCGCTTCTCCCACTTGGCTGGGGCCTGTCTTCGTGTTGGGCTTCTGTTCCTGATCAGGCTTCGCTGGGGGCGGTCCTGCTAAATGTACTTTTTTCAGGTGCCCTTGGCGAATCAGCTCCTTAATCTTGTCGCGGAGCGTATGGCACTCCTCCGTGGTATGGCCAATCGTCCGATGGTACTGACAGTGCTTGTTGCCATCAATGTCGGGAGGTGGAGGCTTCTTTCTTGACGTTGGAAGTGAATCAACACTGAAGGCCTCCTGCAAGATCTTCGCCCGGGGAACGGTCAAGGGGGTATATGTGGTGAACTTGGGCGTTTTCTTCTCGTTGGGCCAAGCAAGGGGTTTGCTCGGTCAGGGGGCGCTTTTATGTGAAGCTGCATCTTCCTTCTCCCTCTTCTTCACCCTAAACGCCTGTATGTCTTCCATCTGGATGAACTTGGCCGCTCGCTCCCTCATCTCCTCCATCGTCTTTGGCTTCTTGCGGCTTATCTTATCTGCGAACACGCCCAGATGCAGTCCGTATGAAAAGTGATGCTGAGCGATTTCGTCGCTGAGGTCTTTTATCTTGACCGACATATGGTTATACCGATCGAGGTAACTCCTCAGCGACTCCCCATCCTCCTAGAGGATGTTGACCAAGTTATCCACCGTTAGTATAGCCGGCCTCAGGGGGGCAAACTACGTGCTGAACCTAGCCTTCAGAGTGGCGAAGGAGTCGATGTTGTTGGCCGGCAGCTCGGAGAACCACTCCAACGCCTCTTCCGTCAAGGAGGTGGAGAAAACGCGACACCAGATCGGGTCGCTCACAACATGGAACATCATCTGGTGGGTGAACACCCACATGTGGTTGTCGGGGTTGGTAGTGTCGTCGTACTTGTTGAAGGTCGGCATTTTCCATCTATTGGGCAGCGAGGTCTCTAGTATGAATTGGGTGAAGGGGAAATTACCCGAAGCGTGGATCGGTTGCCTGGAAGGGTATCCCTCCTCATTGGCCCCGGAGCTCTCAGCCATCGTGTGGGAAACATTCCCCTTTGACGCTTGCGTCCTCTCCACCCGCGGGGACTGCGATTGTGCTTGTCCCGTGGGAGGGAGTCGGCTCTCTACCCGTTCGGCTTCCCGATGTTGTTGCACCCTACTCAGTCGGAGCGAGTTGGGCATGGTGGGGGTCGAAGGGATGGCCTCATCCTTTCGCCGAAGGGCAGCATTTTCCTCTCGCAGAACTTGCATCTGCACTTCGTAGTTTCTTTGCATCTCATCCATCCTTTGCTGCATAGCCCTGATCATCTCCCTCGTGTTTGCCTGATCATCCGCCATCCTTCCTCCGTCAGCGTTGCTGGTTCAGTTTCTTGTGGTCACCATAAGGGTGTATGGTCTATAAGCGACTGCTCGGCCCCACGGTGGGCGCCAAAATGTTTCGGGTGTAGGGACCATGCGCCTACTAAAAACCACTTCAATTTTACTCCTTTTTTCTCTATGTCTCCTCCCTTCGTAATCTGATGTAACTTCTTCGCCAAGAAATCTTCCTCCTTGCTCGATCGGTTGAACAGACGATCAGGGTACTTGTCTAAAAGGTTCTGATGCTTAAGTCAGTTGATGGACCGATCGGTGTATAAGTATAACTACCGTAATAAATGCGAATTTAAGATGTTCACCAACCTACCTTTGTGCCCTATTTATAGTTTCCGGTGTGGGCCTGTAATTAGGGTTCCTTAATCACAGCCCAATGATCCTTTAATCAATATTACTGACTTGTTTAATGTTAATTAATCCAGCTGACTAGTCTCGTTTGGCCGATCGACCGATGGTCGCTTGACTAGGCTGGTTATCTTCTGAGTTTAACAACCTTAAGTGAATAATTAATCTATATGGCCGATTGACTGATGATCATACGTAAGGCACTACGTGAATCACCTATGAGGCTGATCGACCGATGGATTTCCATGGGTTGATGCGTGATCAACCTGGGGACCGATCAACAGATGGTTCTTTACGAGGTAACGCGTGATTCGTCTGTGGGACCAATCGACCGATGGTCCCTTACGAGATAACGCGTGATTCATATGTAGGGCCGATCGATCGATGGTCCCTTACGAGGTAACGTGTGATTCATCTGTGGGACCGATCGACCGATGGTCCATTGTGGGGTAGCGTGTGATTTATCTGTGAGGCCGATCGACCGATGGTACTTTGTAGTTCATTTGTGGGATCGTTCGACCGATGGTCCTGTTTTATAGGCAAACCCTCCCAGCCTTGTTCGATGGACCAGAGGACTGTGTGTTGTCGATGGTCCGATGGGACATACAGTACAAAATTAATATAATTAAATATATTTTTGAATAAATGTTTTAAATTTGTTTTAATAATGATATATAAATAGTGTGAGGAAGCAAAAGACATGATAACGTAATAAAAATCAATAATATATTCATTAAATAATGAGATATATTAAAAATATTTTTGTATATAGATTATTGAATATTAAATTGTGTAATAATAATCAAATATATAAATGATTATAAGTTTGAGAACTTGTTTTAAGTAATATTTGGATAAATAAATATATTTAGTAAAAATATTAAAATAAAATAAAACTACAATAGTTATTAAAATAAAAATATATCAACTATATTAAACTGTAATAAAATAGTTAATTGTATTTTCAATATTGAAATAAATTATAAGTGAAATAAAATTTAAAACAAAATTACATAATAAAAATATTAAAATTAAAAGTATATCAATTATAAAATTGAAATAAAAAATAATTAATTATATTTTTAATATCAAAATAAATAATAATAGATAAAATAAAATTAAAAATAATTAAAATTTATCTACTTATATTCCTAAACAATTTATTAGTGAGAGTATCATGAAATCATTCAATTTCCATCTCCGAGATAAATCTTTGGCTAGTTTTCTGAAAAAAAAAAAAGAAATTATCATACATTTTCCGAAAGCAAAAGAGTGATGCTTGGATAATTTCCAACATAAAATGAGAAAGAGAAATGTTGACATTTTCTAGTATAGGACCACTGGGATGGGGAATTTGGTCATTCAACACATAAAACTAATAGTATGTTATAACCTTTAAAGATAAAATAAAAACACGAGAGATGTAAAATAAAATAAAAAATCAATATATTTTATTTAAAGATAAAAATTATTATTTATTAATATTAGTTATTATTTTTAATTATTAATAGCAATAATATTTACATATTATATTATAAAAGTTATGAAAAATCATTATAATTGATTATGACTATCATTAATTAAATTATGATCAATAAAGAGGTGGTTGTAATTTTTATTTCTATATTTTAAGAAATTTATAATTTTTTCTAAATATTTTGTTATAACTTTAATCACTTATTTTTCAATAATAGGTCAGCTATTGAATTTCGTTTCTTATTAAATTTGATTTTTTTTAACTATTCGTTCAATTTTTAGTTTTAAAAAATTAAATTAGTATCAAAATACATGTATCTATAACAATAGATAAAGTAGATACTTTCTTTTGTGTCCACGTTTCATTATTTTAGTTTTATACTTAACTATTATTTTAAAAATTAATTATTTTATAAATAGTTTATCTTCTATAACAATAGATAAAGAGATACTCTCTTGTGTGTCCACATTTCATTATTTTAGTTTTATCCTTAACTATTATTTTAAAAATTAATTATTTTATAAATAGTTTATCTTTAACCGTTATTATAAAAACCTCTTTCATCTCTAACAGTTATTTTAAAAGTTTACAAGTACACTGACCCGTGCATACACACGAGTTGTAATTTTTTTTATTTTATATATTAAAATAATAAAGTAGTGAAAATATTATATAATAAAATATCATGAAAATTATGTTATATTGTTGTTAATGTTATTATTAAAGTAATGAAATAGTAAATTTAAGTGATATGATAATAATTTCAGTTTTAAGTATACTAAATAAAATTGATATTATAATATGATGTAACTAATTGATTTTACGAAATAATCATAATAGCCTCTAACTTGTGCGTGTACACACAATTGTTTTGTTTTTTTTATTTCAAATCTTTTTAGAATAATAATATAATTGTTATTATATTTATTTAACCATTAAAAATAACAATAATATAAATTCTATATTTTTAAAAAATTAAAAATATATTTAGCAAAAGTATTTAATATAATAATGTTTTTAATAATTAAAAAAACTTGTAATAATAATAATAATAAAAATAATAATAATAATAAAATAATAATAATGATAGCAATAATAACAAATTAATGATAACATTAATAATATTTATGCCATAAATATTAATGTCAAGGCTAATACTAACACTAATGTTAAGATAATAATCAATAATCATATAAAAATGATAATAAAAAGTAATTAAAATATGATCAAATAGTAAATAAAATTTCTATGTGTGTCTAGCTATTATAATAATAATAATATCATTATAATAATATATCGTAGTGGTAATAATTATAATAATAACTATTATAATAATTATAGTTCTTATTAGTAATAATAATAATAGTAATACAATAATAAAAATAATTATAATTAATAATAATGATAATAAAACTTATTATTGATAGTAATAATGATGATAATAATTATTGTTGATAATAATAATTATAGTCAGTAATAATAATAATAATAATAATTATTATTATTATAATTATAATTATAATTATAATTATAGTTAGAGTTAGAGTTGATAATAATAATAATATAAAAATAAAATAATTTGTTTATATTATTAAGAATAATATTTATAATAATAATAATAACAATTAAGAATAAAAAAATAATATAAATAACAATAATTATAATTGTTAATAATATAGTATTTTCGAAATATCAATTTTTTAAATTAGATATGATAGTAATTATAATAATAATATAATAATTATTAATATATTTACTATTATCACTACAAATAATATTTATAATAATAATAATATTATTAATAATTATGAATATTAATACTTATAAAAATATTACAAATAATAATATTACTTATTATTATTGTAATAATATCAATATTACTTATAATTTTACTACTATCACTACAAATAATATCTATAATATATAATAGTAATATTATTAATAATTACAAATAATAATACATATAAAATATTACAAATAATAATATAATAATTATTAATAATTTTATTACTATCACTATAAATAACATTTATAATAATATTATTAGTAATAATTACAATAAATAATACTTATAAAAATATTACAAATAATAATATTACTTATTATTGTTGTAATAATACTAATATTGCTTATAATTTTATTACTATTATTAATAATAATATTTATAATAATAATATTATTAGTAGCAGTTCCAAATAATAATACTTAAAAAAAATATTACAAATAATAATATTACTTAATATTATTGTAATAATACTAATATTGCTTATAATTTTACTAATATTACTACAAATAATGTTTGTAATTATAATAATATTATAACTAATAATATTACTTATTATTATTGTAATAATAGTAATATTGCTTATAATTTTACTACTATTAATACTAATAATATTTATAATGATAATATTATTAATAATTACAAATTATAATCTATAACAATGCATAAAGAGATTTCATCTTTTATGTCCACATTTCATAATACCAATTCTACCCTTTACAATATAATTATTTATTAAATTTTTTAAAATTAATGGTTATTTTTACCTATTTTCTATAAAAAAATTCTTTTTTTTTCTTTTTTTTATTCACCAACAATTAATTTTTCTATTCATTTCACTTTATTTTTAACATTTCACTTCATTTTTAATAAATATAAATTTATTTTATATATTAACTTAATAACATCACACTATTATCATCTACTAAGATAATATCATTTATATTTAAAAAATGCGTATACACAAGCGCGATAGCGCCTGTGTATACGCTAGTACTTATAAAAATATTACAAATAATAATATTACTTATAATTAATATTACAGTTGAAATCATAAATAAATAAAAAAATAAAATCAAATTGAATTTTGTAAGATTTGGACCCGGGTCCTTTTGTACCAAAGTTTTAAAATGATGAAAAAACTAATTTTTGTGACACTTGTCAATAAAAGAAAATGGGTAATGTAGTAATTTTGATAGTATCTTTTTTTCTTAATATGTAATAAATTGTGTGTACATATGATGCACCGGTACTTCAACTTGGGTCACATGTATGTGTCTAACACATATCATGTTTGATACTTTAGAATACTTTAACGATAATTGTCAATGAAGTATCTAATTTATAAAGTCGTAGTACACTGCAATAAAATCTTTGAATAATGACCAATTTTAGTGAAAAAATAATTAGTCACTATATAGTGACCAAATTGACAACTAAAATAGTTTCAAAAAATTATAATTGGTCTCTAAATTGATAATTAAAATAGTTTCAATTATGACTTGTTTTTTAAATTGCTCACTAACATTAGCTACCAGGTATTGGCTATCAAAATAATTGGTCTCTAATTAGGAAATTTGGATTCACACATTAAGAATCATATATTTATTAAGTTTGTAAGAATTATTGTAAAATTTTCAATATTCATGTATCAAGTATCTATCACGTATCGTATCCTATTATTTTGAAAATAAACGTATCGACATATCGGATACGTGTTGTATTCGATACACGTATCGTATTCGATACACGTATTGTATTTGTGCATCATAGTACATATTTTATATTTCTAATCTTATATTTAACAACTATTTTAAAAATTAATTATATATTTCTTATTGATCTTAACTCAAATTTCTATGAAAATCTATAACAATAGATAAAAAGAAATACTCTCTTTTGTATCTACATTTCATTATTCTAATTTTACCCTTAACTATTATTTTAAAAATTAATTATTTTATAAATAGTTTATCTTCTATAACAATAGATAAAGAGGACTCGTGTGTCCACATTTCATTATTTCAGTTTTACCCTTAACTATTATTTTAAAAATTAATTATTTTATAAATAATTTATCTTTAACCGTTATTTTAAAAACCTCTTTTGTCTCTAACAATTATTTTAAAAATTTATTGTGTGTACATATTTTGTATTTCTAATTTTATATTTAACAACCATTTTAAAAATTAATTATATATTTCTTATTGATTTTAACTCAAATTTCTATAAAAATTAAAAAATGTGAATACACAAGCGTGACAATACTTGTGTTAGCGCTTATGTATAGATATATAGATATAGATATTCATATATTAAATATATTTGTAGATAACAAATAAAGAATAAATTATTAAAATAAAGATACCAATATTTATCATTAAATCGTATGTAAACTTATGTACATATAATAATAAATATTTTTAATTATATCAATAAACAGGTTTATATATTAAAAGAATATTAAATAGAAAATATTTATTGATAATTTATAGAAGATTCATAGTATTATTTATATTATATATCCTCGTTTTAAATAAAAAGTCAATTTCGTAAGTGATGATAAATTTAAAATATCTCAGGTATACTTGTGTTTTTCTAAAATGAAATAATTTCTCTATCAAATGCCTGTGACTAGTGAAATTAGAAAATTTATATTTCAAATATTTTTTATAAATTTAAAATATACAACAACCACATGTTACATAGATATTTTGTTCCAACTTTTTCGAATCAAATTGACTAAGATTCAACGTCAAGTCCAATAACAATGAGTCATCAATTTATATCAAACTTTATTCAATAAAACTATATCTAAGTATCCTACCAAAATTTAAATTCCAAATTAAAACCAAATTCTATTCTAACGTGTAGAATTTATTCATCTATCAAAAAATATCATCCAACCATGTAATGACCATTCAAGAACATCTCGGCGACCTAAGCTAAGATGTACTCAGTCTAAATATACTCGACCAGAATAACATCATATTGACCACATCATTAACAATAGTAAAATGTGATTAAGACACTACAATGACTAAAACATATCAGCAAATTATGAAGTAAAGTTAATCAAGATAATTAGTCACGTGGATCAGGCACATCCAAGTAAAGTCCCATAAACATGATATATATAGCATTGTACACAAGGTAAGTTAATTACGTTTCATTATTACAATCAATTTGACATACTTGACTGATTTGAGCATAAAAATATCTTAAGTAGGCACACATCGTTCAACTTTGAAGAGACGAGAACCTAAAACATTCTGACTTGAAGGTGTGAAATTGTAACTTGAATTACACATAAAAATTTGAAAAAATCTTTACCGGATATATTCGACCTTGTAAAAACATCTTTTTTCGAAAGTTACTTAATGACTAAGCGAGTTGAGATTATACCAAAACAAAATAATTAAACAATTCTAAATTTCATTCTCAAGTTTAACCACCAGTTAAGAAATCATTTTTCTCAAAAGACTAATCTATAATGAACTCAACTACAAGTAAAATAAAGTGAAAGAATGTTAGAAAATAAATATCTACTTTCAGAAATAAAGAGGATAAATCCAAATTAATTGTTAATTCCTTATTTATTATATTACATGATAGGATTTGAAAAGATATGAGGAATTAATAAAGTTATAAATTTAAAGAGAAGTTTGATGAGGTAGATAGAAAGGGAAAAGTTTGAAAAGTAGAATGAAGAATGTTAAGTAATAAAGAAAAGAATAAAATAAGAGAAAGAGAAAAAGGAAAAAGAAAAAGTTGAAGCAAGAAAAGAGGGAAAAATTGGTTAAAGTATAAATCTTACGAATTTAACTAAAAATTAAATGAAATTGATAACTAAGAATGAAGTGATTAAAATTACGTTAAGAAAATTCGAAATTAAAATTAGTTATAGTTAAAAGAAAATTACACATTTTTTAAAAATATGAAATAAAAAATACATCTATCCAAATCTACACAAATTCATTTTCACATTCTTCCATATCCACTCTTCTCATATCCACTCCTCCAATTAAACACACCCTAAAAAAAGAGAACTTTGCAGAATAACTAAATATGTTACGTTCCAAAGAAAATAATTAATATATAAAAAAAAATTAACTTCGGGGCAAACAATGATAACTTTTCATAATCATTCTAATTTGACGTGGGTTTCTTTAAGATATGAGTGTAAGTGATACAATACTTATTTATAATTCGTAATTACTTATAATTGATTGATTGGTTGGTGTAACTTTTTAAAGTAGGTTTGACAATTGATTGGTTGGTGTAACTTTTTAACAATTTCAGCTAAATACTTATTTCAAGGACAAAATCACTAATAATTCGCTATTTTCTTACTGTTTTTAATCAATATTATTATAAATAAATTAAATTAGTCAAAACTCAAATCTCTGCTATTATTTTTTATGAAGTCATACTAATCATGAGACGATGAACAATTATGTGGACATAAATGATAAAGAAACAGAAAATAAGTGAAAATTATAAGAATGTTACTTATTGATTTGTATCAAACTAACTAATCTAATAATCTAAACTTCACCAGCCGGTTCTAATATCTATATAGATTTTTTTTTTTCACAATTTCTTTTCAATTTTATCCTTTAAATAAAAATAAATATATTTAAATTATTATTTTACCAATTTTTTTAAAATAATAATAATTTTTTATTTAATGTTTTCAATTTGACAATTTGTTTAACTTAATAATTTTTTAATTAAAAAATTATCTACAAAGTAAATAAAACCTCTTTATAATTAAATTATAAAAATTATTTATATTTAATCTTATAATTATAATAATAAAAATATTATTATTAATTTTATTATTGTTTACTGCTACAAAAAAGTGAATAAATAAAATATTATTAGTTTAATACGTGAAGCTCATGTTTTCGCTAGTAAGCAAATTATGTATATTGAATTTATGGTTTAAAATTTGATAAATCACAATCAAATAATCCACATGAACTTATATATTACTAGTTTTCATATAGTTAATGTAACTCAACTAGAATAAATATATATTATTTACATAATTTCATTACAAAGTCATCTACACATTTCTTTTAGATAAAGTAGTTTTCTAAAAATAAAATTTCACATGTTTATGTGATTCGGTCAATCGAAATCAACTTAATTCTTTTGCGTTGATTTGATAAAATATATATAATTAAAGTCACACAAAAAAATATACATAATTAAAGAAATGTTTTGGAGATATGAAAACTTTCCAAATATAAGAAGAGATGAACCGTTTGAGATATAATGAAAATTATTTTAACAAAACAAATTTTTTAAATAAAATAAAAATTAAGGATTAAAAAAAATGTTTCTTTATTACATAGTAAATGAACAATTTGTCATAATTAAAGAAATGTTTTGGAGATATGAAAAGTTTCCAAATATAAGAAGAGATGAATTGTTTGAGATATAATAAAGATTGTTTTACCAAAACAAATTTTTTAAATAAAACAAAAATTAAAGATTAAAAAAAATGTTTCTTTATTACATAGTAAATGAACAATTTGTGTGATTGAACAATTTAGAGTAAAAACTTTTTATGCAAAAATAGATAAACCAAAAATAAAATTATAAAAATATAAAAAATATAAAAAATAATTAAATATAAGACCTAAAATTTATTTTATTCACTATTAATAATATATCTGTTCTGTTCGGGACCTCAGCTCGGTAGCTCGGTAGTTCGGAATGGGCACATAGGAATTCATTCAAGCTCACCAAGCTCGAATTCAGAAGCTCGCCCCATTAGCTCGGAAAGAAGTCCAGGCTTTATTGTCAGCCCATGAATGTTCGGCCTAGTAACATAAACAAAGCATGGACACTAAGTGAAGTCCATAAAGTTTAATAAAGCCCTGATAAGGATAGTCTATAACTAAATAAAATATTGAGTCAAAGAGATGTCCATGAAATCTGGTAACTTCCCTAAATATCAGGAAATCCGAAATATTAGGAGATATTGGGAAGGGCAATAGAAATTCAGTTAGGAACCGAATGAAGAGGGGCTCGAAGGAGGAGAGGTATATATAGAAAAGATAGGACTCTGTTAAAGGGTTGGTTCTGATAGGAGAGAAAAGAGAAGAAAACTGATTTCTGAAAAAGTTCACCCAAGACTCTAGATCAAAATATTGGCGCCCACCGTGGGGTAAGGTAAAACTTGATACCCACTCCATAAAATACAAAACCCGCACCATGACCACTGCAGAGGGCACACCTACCATGGAACAAATTATGCAACATATTGAAAGTCTGAGGCAAGAAAATGAAGCTATCCGAAAGCAAGCGGAAAGTGACAGAATTCAGTGGCATGAAGAAAAGCAACGGTGTCGAGCTGAGACGGAAGCTGAGCTACGGAAGGAATCTGAAGAATCTCGCCAAAGATTGGAAGAGTCTTTGTGTCTGCAAGAATTATTGAGAAAGAGCAACGAGGAGTTACGCACTAGGATGAGAGATCGTGGCAGCCTAGGCGAACGTCATACAAGCGTGAGGAGAAACCTAGAACTAGAAGAAGGACACCCATTGGGCAAGAAATCATGGAAGAAATCATACCTCCTCATTTCATCATTCCAAAGGTCCCACCATTCACGGGTGAGAACGACCCAGAAGCCCACCTTAAAGCTTTCCGAGCATAGATGCTTATCTCCGGAGGAAACGATGCAATTCGGTGTAAGATGTTCGTCGAAACCCTCGCGGGTACCGCTTTGAAGTGGTTCAGCAAGCTTTCTAACTCGTCGATTACGTCGTTCAAAGTCTTCTCCCAATTTTTTCTTGAACGATTTGCCGTTAATCGACCCAAACAGTTACAAATAGTAGACATGTTCGACATAAAGCAGCGTCCAGACGAAACCTTAAAGCACTTCCTCAACCGGTTTTGTGATATAAGTATGGGACTCACTAATCCAAGTGAAGAGATGTTAGTCAGAGCTTTTGTCAAAGGATTACGGGCAAACTTGTTTAGTGAGTCGTTGATTAGGACCCCTGCAGCTACTTTAGCAGAGGTGTGCAATCGAGCTTCAATACACATTGATACCGAGGAAGCTATGCAACGAAAGAGGGCGGAGGAGAGAAAACCGACTTCCGATCAGAAGATCCGAGATAACCGACGCTAGATAATGGAGATGTCATCGCCCCATAAACGGGCAACCTATAAGTTCAGTCCTTACACCACACGAAGGTTATCCGACAGAAAGGCAATAAAACCTGCTTGCCCATCCTTAACGGAATCCAAGGCTCGTCTGATAAAAAATGAAGAGATAGCGAAATACCTGCGTTTTCCTTTGGAGATCGGCAGACCACTCAGAAAGGATATATCTGCCTTTTGCAAGTTCCACAAAACTCACGAACATGATACGGAAAACTGTTTCCCTTTGAATGGACAACTTGCAAATCTAACCCGAAGAGGTTTACTTAGAAGATATACTAAATCGGATAGTTGGGAAGGCAAAGATCAGCAGCGTGAGTACAATCATGCACTTGAGACACACGAGACACCCGTTCTTGGCGATTTCAATACCATCGCCGGAGGATTCGCAGGTGGAGGAATGACCAACTCGGCTAGAAAACGTTATGCGAGGAGCATCATGACGTCTACGACAATCAAGGTAAATAGCTCAGTACTGAGCTTAACCTTCTCCGCCGAAGATATGCAGGATGTATATCCACATGAAGATGATCCAGTGGTCCTATCAGTCATCATGATGGGTAGAAATGTGCATCGCGTTTTGATAGACCAAGGGAGCTCAGCAGACGTCATATTCTGGGACACCTTTGTGGGTATGCAGGTTCCTCGAGACCAATTGCAACCTTTCGATGGTGTTCTTGTTGGTTTTTCAGGAGAGCAAGTTGAAGTCCGAGGGTTTGTGGATCTCCGAACAACCTTCTTCGATGATTTGGCAGCAAAAACGATTGTAATCAGGTACATCGTGGTAAATGCCCCATCCTCTTATAATCTTTTGCTAGGAAGACCATCACTCAACAAGTTGGGAGCGGTGGTCTCCACCGTTCATATGAAGATGAAGTTCCCAGCAGAGGGAAGAGTGGTGACCATGAAGGTTGATCAGGAGGTGGCCCGCAAATGCTATGAAAATAGCCTGCGCACCAGGAGAAGAGCTTACAACCTATCACAAATCCATCCTCCCCCTGTTGATCCATAAAATCACGAGCTCGATCCCCGAGCTCTTGCAGACAGTCGTGGTCCAAAACCAATAGGCGACCTAAAAGAGATAGAGATTTCCCCAGGTCGGAAGGTGAAGATCGGAGCCGACCTCGATTCTCAGATCGAGGCTAACCTTGTCAAAGTTCTTCACTCTAACTTGATATCTTTTGCTTGGAATGCGCGAGACATGCTGGGAATAGATCCTAATCTGATATCTCATCGTCTGAAAGTGAATCCTAAATTCAAAGCAAAAATCCAAAGACGTAGAAGACTCAACGATGAAAAAGCAGAAGCAGCTACTGCCGAGGTGCGGAAATTACAAAGAGGCTGGGCACATAAGGGAAATTCAATATCCCGAATGGCTTGCTAATGTAGTGATGGTAAAGAAGACCAATGGCAAATGGAGGATGTGTGTAGACTTCACCGATTTAAATGCTGCGTGTCCTAAAGATTCATACCCCTTACCAAACATTGACTCTCTGGTGGATCGAGTTTCCGGGTGTGGTTTTCTGAGTTTCATGGATGCATACTCAGGCTATAACCAGATTAGGATGCACCCAGAAGACGAAGATAAAACTGCCTTTATGGGAACTAAGGCCAATTTTTGTTATAGGGTAATGCCATTTGGCCTCAAGAATGTTGGGGCAACGTATCAAAGGATGATGGACACAATTTTGCAGCCAATGCTCGGTCGGAATGTGGAAGCCTATGTTGACGACATGGTGGTTACTTCAACTAATGAAAAGGAGCATTCAGGAGACCTCCAGGAGCTTTTTGATACCATCAACAAGTACCACCTACGTTTAAATTCAGAAAAATGTGTTTTTGGTGTGAAAGCCAAAAAATTTCTAGGTTTCATGTTGACAGAAAGGGGAATAGAGGCTAATCCAGACAAGTGTGCGACCATAATTAACATGAAAAGTCCGAGCTGCGTGCGTGAGGTACAACAACTAACGGGTCGGATGGCAGCTTTAGCTAGGTTCTTGGCGAAAAGCGGTGACAGGGGACGTCCTTATTTTCAATGCTTAAAGAAGAATGAAAGATTTCAATGGACACCGGAGTGTGAACAGGCTTTGCTCGAGGTAAAAGAATATCTGAGTCGGCCACTTGTGATGAGTAGGCCAGAGGCAAACCTGCCTCTACTGTTATATATAGCTGTAACAGAACACGCCATAAGCTCAGTCCTAGTACAAGAAAGGAATGGAGTACAACGACCCATATATTTTATTAGCCGACTATTGCATGGCAAGGAAAGCAGATATCCAATGCCGGAAAAGGTAGCCCTAGCCGTAGTAGTCTCGGCCAGAAAGCTTCGACCTTATTTTCAACGCTTTAATGTCATAGTCAAAATGGATCTCCCTGTAAAGCAAGTGCTCAAGAAACTTGATATGATTGGTCGCCTCGTCAAATGGGCCATGGAACTTGCGGAGTACGATATTATATATGAACCACGGGGTCCAATCAAAGCGCAAGCGTTAGCTGACTTCGTGACCGAGCTGACAACCCCGGGCTCAAAGACCGACCTCCACCAAGCTACCAAGGAGATGGAGGAAAAATGGTTGTTATCAGTGGATGGCACCTCAAACCAAAGGGGAAGTGGAGCCAGAATTGTGTTGGAAGGTCCTGGAGGAGTTTTGGTCGAGCAATCATTAAAATTTTCCTTCAAAACCAGCAATAACCAAGCTGAATACGAGGCACTAATCGCAGGCATGCTTTTAGCCAAGGAGATGGGAATAAAAAACCTTTATGCTCGGAGCAACTCGCTTTTGGTCACTGGGCAATTCAATGGTGATTACTCCACAAAGGATCCGCAATTAGCTCGATATCTAGACTATGTTAGAGCTTTGTCCAAAGTTTTTCTCAACTTCGAACTGATTCATGTGCCTCGACAAGATAATAGTCGAGCAGACTTACTATCCAAGCTCGCCAACTGTACAAAACCAGGTCAACAACGATCATTCATAAAGGAAACCTTGTCTGCTCCGCGTATAAGTTCGTCGGGCCAAGATGAGATCATGAACATGAGTGTTGACAATACAAGATCCCCAAATTGGATGACTCCAATCAAGGCTTACCTTGTCGATGGAATATTACTTGAAGATTCAGCGGAAGCATCACGAATTAAAAGGTGTTCAACCCGTTACACATTATTGGACGAACATTTATTCCGTTTTGGTTTCTCACGACCTATTTTGACTTGTATCAAGCTCGAGGAGGCCAAAAGAATCATGTCTGAACTCCATGAAGGGATATGTGGTAGCCATATTGGAGGCAGAGCCCTTATGCTACGAACGATCTAAGCTGGCTATTTCTGACCTACCATGAAAGCGGATTGTTATGAGCATGTCCAAAAATGCGATCAATGCTAAAGACATGCTAATTTGCATCTAGCTCCTCCCGAGGTCCTACATTCCATGAATGCTCCTTGGCCATTTCACACTTAAGGTATAGATATCCTCGGGCCCTTTCCTCTGGCAACTCGGCAGTTGAAGTTCCTTATAGTAGCAGTCGAGTATATGACAAAATGGATTGAGGTGGAGCCAGTGGCCTCAATTACAGCCTCCAAGGTTACAAATTTTGTATGGAAGAATATAGTCTGCAGGTTTAGTGTCCCACAATGTCTAATATCTGACAACGGTACTCAGTTCTTGAGTACTCAATTCAGAAAATTTTGTGAAGAGCTGAAAATTAAACAAAGATTCTCCTCAGTCGAACATCCTCAAACGAATGGACAAGCAGAGGCTGCAAACAAAGTTATTCTCAACGCACTTAGACGCAGGATCTCGAAAGCTAAGACATGTTGGCCAGATGAGTTGCCCCGGATCATCTGGGCATATCATACCACCCCACAATCAAGCACTCATGAAACACCCTTTAGTTTGGTGTATGGTACAGATGCCTTACTCCCAATACAGGTTGATCAACAGAGGGACTCTGCACAGAGAAATGATGAGCCTGACATCCGAGCTAATTTGGATATTTTGGACGAGGTTCGTGAGCTAGCCAGGATAACAAGTGAAGCCATGAAAAAAAAGGTTGAAAGACGCTACAAAACCAAAGTCAGACCACGTGATTTCATGGAACACGATTTGGTTTTAAGAAAAGCACACGCAGCAGAGATAGAGAACAAACTCTCACCAAAATGGACAGGCCCCTTTCGAGTGAAGACAGCTCTACCAGGCGGGGCGTACAAACTGGAGACCTTAGACGGAGCTATCATTCCAAGAACATGGAACGCAACAAATCTTCGCTTCTATTTCAGTTAGTAACTTTAACTTTTTGCATTATCGTATTTTCTTTAATAATTGTATCGAAGACATTTTCATTATTTATTAAAAAACCCTACACTCTTTTTCCCTCCATGACCTATGGAGGGTTTTTTAGCGAGGTGGGTTGTTCAAGATTTTACTTTGCAATATTGTATTCGGTCCGACTTGGCTGACCTTGCTACGCGCTTGGATTTATACCTCAGTACGCTAAGGGCTTATCAGGGCCGACCTGGCCGACCTTGCTACGCGCTTGGATTTATACCTCAGTACGCTGAGGGCTTATCAGGGCCGACCTGACCGACCTTTCTACGCGCTTGGATTTATACCTCAGTATGTTGAGGGCTTATTAGGGCCGACCTTGCTATGCGCTTGGATTTACACCTCACTACGCTGAGGGCTTATCAGGGCCGACTTGGCCGACCTTGCTACGCGCTTGGATTTATACCTCAGTACGCTGAGGGCTTATCAGGACCGACCTGGCCGACCTTGCTACGCGCTTGGATTTATACCTCAGTACGTTGAGGGCTTATGAGGGTTGACCTGACCAACCTTGCTATGTGCTTGGATTTACACCTTAGTACGCTGAGGGCTTATCAGGGTCGACCTTGCTATGTGCTTGGATTTACACCTCAGAACGCTGAGGGCTTATCAGGGCCGACCTGGCCGACCTTGCTACGCGCTTGGATTTACACCTCAGTACGCTGAGGGCTTATAAGGGCCGACCTGGCCGACCTAGACGACCTTGCTACGCGCTTGGATTACATTAATTCGAGCCGACCTTCTTAAACACATTAGTTAAAATTTTTTTATGAAGTTGACATGAATTCGGTCCGGCTCTAGTACTAAGGATCCAACCTATTTATACATGTAACATATAACACTAAAACGAGAAGGATAGTGGGATATTCTAGAAACAGAGTCTCACATAATATTTGGGGAACAATAATTTCAACATAAACGTAGTCAACAAAAATCTACGACAAATAAAACACCTATGAAATCCATGATTTTTCATATAGTTAGCAAAATAAAGGCCTAACACCATGTCAATCATCAGTCATCTCCACTAATTGGCCGTCCACAATTTCTTTAGTAATATCCGCTGCAGAAATATCAACATCGAGGCAGAGAATCTTTACTTGATCTAGAGCAAGTTGAAATCCTTGTTTCATGGTCGAACACAGCTGATCAGCAAGCTCTTCTTTTCCGTTCTCCAAATTCTTGCATCAAGATGTCAAGTCCCCTATTTGATTCTCACTTAATTTAATTTTCTGCAATAACTCATCAGTCTCCACCTTTTGAGTCATCAGTTCGGACTCCTTGTCTTTGAAGACCTTGTTGACTTCAAGAAGCTCGGATTGGAGTTTGCTGATTTCACGTTTAGCAACATCCATATCAGTTGTGTATTTTACCTCTTTCTTCTCAGATATTTTCAGTCGCTCGATAAGGAAAAGGGAGGATGCTTCAGCATGATGCAAAGATCATAATAACTCCTCATGAACCGCAACTAAGTCTCGTTTGGAGAGAACCGCCTTGTCCGCGGGAGAATAGTTATTTACTCGCCCATGCTCCTCATGTTTGAATTCATCATCCCAAAAGCTCTTTTTTGGTCCTAAAATAGCACCCACACCTACCTTGACGATCTCAATAGGTCGATCATTAGAATCTGATTCCTGCAGAGTTTGACGCTCAGTTTCAATTCCAACTTTTCTTTTCTTTAAATTAGGATCACTCTGTGTAGTTTCAGTTTCACTCTCCAATCCTATCTTTGAGGGAGAACTCTTTTTCTTGGAACTCGCCCCGATCTTCATTTTTCCCTGCTGTTTGATTCGCCTAAGCAAGTCTTTCTGGGACAAAGCCATTTGTTGATCTGCCGCACACATGTAAATAAAGATCAACATGATATATACGAGGGAAATAAATAAAAACAAAAAAAAAACCCATAAAGTTTATATGTATACCAATGAATAATTTTAAGTCTACAATTCGGTACTCGAGCTCTAAAATCTTACGAATGTCGAGGATGACCTCTAAGCCCTCCAGCTCTTTATATCCTTCTCGTTCTAGAGGACTCAATTCTTCCAATTTCCGAGCTCCTTGAGGATAAGGATGCTTTGTCTAATACAAAGGAAATCCCTCTAATAAAGTTGGGTTATGCGCGGGTGCCATAATCTTCAAAAAGGCTCCCCTAGACCCCTTATAGGAAGACTGAAATAAAGTGAAAAGACCACGCCCACTGACACTGTTTAGAGAAGCCCACAACTGCTTTGACGAACCGCTTTTTAACTCAAAGAAATGGAGGAGCATAGCAAGGGTAGCTCGAATTCCTAAACCATTGCACAAGATGTAAAATGCTCGTACGAAGGTCCAACTATTGGGATGCAATTGTGCGGGAGCTACATTTAGGATAGTCAACACATCTTTTTCAAATTCAATGAAAGGTAGTCGGAGACCGAGTCTTTCAAAAAGTGTGGCATAAATATAGGTGAAAGATTGTAAAGGGGGCAAAGTACCATCCCTACACACTGGCTCATCCAACTCACATGTCCCAACCTCCACATTCTTCTCATCATCCTTATACAAAGCTTGCCTATTTCTAAATGTTTTTATTCTCCTTTCAGTACAAAAACTAGTACACTCTCTCTTTAAACTTAAAGAGGCCCATGGGTATTGTGGATCATAGGAGGTCATCTCAACGGCCTCGAACAAACTGTAAGAAACCTTAAAAACTACACAATTTTTAGCCTATTTGAAATAAAGAAGGTCCTCAAGAAAGGAGGATGGATTTTTATCGAATACAAATGCACATTGAAATTAGAAACTCCTATACAAAAACCCAGAAACACTATGAAGCATTAAACTTTGAATCCTTTGATAACCTAATCAAGCAACAATCTTTAAATCTCTTATAAAGATTTTTTCAGAAATAAAGAGGTATAACACAAGTCTTTGCATTTTACGAAACCAAAAATAGTAGCAATGTTGCTTGCGATTACGATGTTAAAAGCAATTTATTTTCGGTAAATCGAACATAGAGCAAGCACTGGAAATTAAAAGAGGAGTAATTTTAGGGTTACCTGGTTTGCGGTGTGAGTTTTAGAATCGAAAAGAGTCAAAGATTCGTCTTTTGGGAGCGAACGAATGATAACCCCCAAAACAGTGTTGTTTCTTTTCGAAGGAAATATAACAATGGTGTTTAGTAGGTTACAGAAAGAAGATAAACGATTATCATGAGTTTTGAATTTTCACCGTAGGATTCGAAAAGACAACACACTTAATCGAACAACACGTGGCAATATTGGTTAGCATATAATAAGTAAAGTCAGAGACGTCCCATCATCTTGATAGTCGTGCAATTTTTTAACTTATAAATAAAGAAATAAAACTAAGGAATAACAACCCTTAACCATTCGAGTATGGTGAAAGGTTGGAGGGCTATGTTCTGTTCGGGACCTCAGCTCGGTAGCTCGGTAGTTCGGAATGGGCACATAGGAATTCATTCAAGCTCACCAAGCTCAAATTCAGAAGCTCGCCCCATTAGCTCGGAAAGAAGTCCAGGCTTTATTGTCAGCCCATGAATGTTCGGCCTGGTAACATAAACAAAGCATGGACACTAAGTGAAGTCCATAAAGTTTAATAAAGCCCTGATAAGGATAGTCTATAACTAAATAAAATATTGAGTCAAAGAGATGTCCATAAAATCTGGTAACTTCCCTAAATATCAGAAAATCCGAAATATTAGGAGATACTGGGAAGGGCAGTAGAAATTCAGTTAGGAACCGAATGAAGAGGGGCTCGAAGGAGGAGAGGTATATATAGAAAAGATAGGGCTCTGTTAAAGGGTTGGTTCTGATAGGAGAGAAAAAAGAAGAAAACTGATTTCTGAAAAAGTTCACCCAAGACTCCATATCAGAACAATATCATTAGAACATAATTATATAAAATGAAAAAAAATAATAATTAAAATTTTAATTAAAGAGAAAGTATCTTAAAAATATATATGAATTTTGTAAATGTAAAATAAACTAAATAATAAAAAAATGCACTAATTAATTAATTAATTTATATATATATAATATTATTTAATTATTTAATAAATTAGAAATATTTTAATAATTTACACGGGTATACAAATAGAAATGAGACATATGTATATATTTAATTTTATCTCTATGCATAATTTAGAAATCAAAAATCATTTATATTTATATTCTATCAATATAAGATTTTCTATAGAAAAGAGGGGCAAATTTGGACGGTAGTGGCAAAAACCGATGTATTTGTCATGCGGATCCCCGTCCCTGTAGTTTACTGTGATAAATAAATTTCATTAAATTCATCTTCTAACCAAACGTTCCACAAAACACGGCAAAGGCTATTTTTTTTTTCTTTTGAAATTAATAATAAAAAATGTACATTCTTCATTTTACGCTTTTTAACAGAAAAGTAAATATATATTTTTTTTTTATAAAATACTTTTCCTGATTAGAAAGCTTTATTCGTCAGAAACGACTTTCCACGGTCGAATAATGTGTCCATACATTAAGAAAAAATTAATGACGAGAATACATAAAGAAATTTATAGATCATAGATATATGAAAAATAAGTTGAATGATTGCAATATATACAGACCGATAACACAACAACAACAGTTCCATTTGAAAGAAGAAGAGAAAAAAAACTCAGAAAAAATTGAAGGGCCGTGGTCTTGACGACGGTTGTTGAAAGCGCGTAGCTAGAGAGCGAGTTTGAGGTCGAGAGCGACATCATGTTGTTCTGTGTTCTTCTTACCTTTGTTTTTGTTGATGTCTTTGCTTGTGTCGCGTGAATTTGGATTGGGAAAAACCAAAGGTGGTTTTCTGAAGTGAATATCGGTGGTAAAGTCCTGAAATTCGAAAGCAACTTCTGATTTGGCCTTGGTTGATGCAGTGGTGGTGGCCTTCATCTTTTTCCGGTTGCTCTCGTTCTTCTCCAATTCCATCAATTCCCTTCGCCGCCGATCACGTGCGTCGCGGAAGCTCCTCAAGAGCGAGTAAAACTTCTCCATCTTCATCTCATCGTTCTCGTCGTCGCGATCGTCGTTGTTCCTCACTTCTCTCTTCTTATTTTCCATAGCAAAACGGAGAGAAAAACAAAACTCTAATCAACGAAAAACAATAGAAGAGAGAGGTTTAAGATTGTTTGTGCGATCAGAGTAGGTATGCCAGTATTGTCGGAAAGGAATGCCGTGTTTCTCAATTCTACGAACCTTTTATATAGAAAAAATGTTTATGACGTTGAGCCTATGACGTCACTAACTTGTGCTTTCGCTGCACGCGTAAGTCTCGCTATGTGATTCGTCATGATTCCAACCTCTTCTATACTAGCTGAGTAGTCCCTTGACTTATTATTTTTTGTATACTATTCATCTCACACATATCTTATGTCATAGACCAATTATTAATATTTTATTAATACTCATTTTATTTCACATAACTATTAAAATTGTTTATTACATCATATTGTTTGACTTTATTTAATTATTTATTAATAATGAGGTCACCATAAAATTGGTGTTTTAAGTTTTTAAGGGGTTACATTAGTTACACCCAACACAGTATATGGAAAGCAGCGGCAAATCTTACCATCTAAACGTGAGCCAATTTTGTTGGCATCTTTATTTTGTCATCGATCCATATTTGTCATCGAGAAAAATATTTACAACTTAAAAATAACTTATTAAAAATTAATGTTTTAATATTTTAATTATATTTTTATAATTTAAATTACAGTATATGGATATTCAAGGATATAAATATTATGATATTTGTATCCGTTATGTTAATATGCGGATATAAAAAATACATGTTATTCACAATTACGATATTCATATTCTATCTATTGTAGATTTTATTTGCGGTTACTTACATATATATATAGATTTTTTTGACATCCCTATCTCTATGTGTTTGGATTTGAAGATGGATTTAGCGGAGAAGATTTAAGAGAATATAATTGTAAAGTTATTTGGAATAAGAGAAAGATAATGTGGTTTGAGTGAATTTGATATTAAAGTTTGTGTCCCAGTCCAGGTATGCGGCACCAGACTCACCCGCCAACCGCTTACCTTAACAGAGCCCCCTCTAGCTCACGAAGCATCCAACAAGGCCGACGGCCGCCCACATCACCTTCCGCTATGGAAGATCCCACCAACCGCATACGTCACACCAAGCGCCCTCCCAAAAGAACACGGCCCTCAAAAGAACCGTGGACCGCATACTCGTAGAAGACAACCTCACAAACTACGCGGCCATCAGCAACCACCCCAATGGCCGCCTATCCCGCATTACAAAACACCCTTACACAAGACAACCCGGATATGTGACGCAACCCTTCCGGCCAACGACGCGAAACCGTCCACCCACAGAGATCCTCATGACCGAGTACCGAATACCGTATACCCCTGAAGGACCTCCTGGTAATTTCCCTTCTAAGCACTGGATCCAAGAATAGCCAAAAAGGGGGAACGTTGGGCCAGAAAGCCCATCCTAGGTAGGACCCACAGGTAAAAAAGTATAAATAGCACACTGTTCCATGCATTGATTACGCATTAAATTATGCTGATACTCTGACATCACTAGTGCTGACTTAGGCATCGGAGTGTCTTTTGCAGGTCCCCTGCTCTGCCCCCGAAATTTCTTTGAAGCAACAGAAGAACAACCGAGATCAGTCACCCGAAGTCCTAAAGTGATTTGTGAATTACAACCTTCGGTCCCGTAAGAACAGTTTGTATATGATGTGATAGGTATGATAAATTAAAAAAATATTTTAATGAATAAAATTATATGATTATCGTTTTACCATTATATTTAAAATTAATTTAACATAAAATATAATTAGTATAAATTATTTAAAAATAAAATGTGAATTATTATTTATAAAATATATAAAATATTAAAATAATAATAATAATAATTAGTAATTATTATTTATCAGTATTCTTACTACTATTTTTAATTATTGCTATCATGAATACTACTACTATTATTAATATTGTTATTATTATTAGTACCAGCGCAAACACAGACTGTGTTTCATTTTTTTAATTTTTATAAAAATTTAAGTTAAGATGAATAATAAATATATAACTAACTTTTAAAATAATTGTTAAATGGAAAATTTGAAAAATAAAATATTATATAAAAGAAGTTTTGAAAATAAAAATTAAAGATAAAAAAATTTTAAAATAACGATTAAAAGTAAATTATTTATAAAATAATTAATTTTAAAAATAATAATTAAAGATAAAATTAAAATATCAGAATATGAACACAAAAGAAATATCATCTTTACATTGTTACATATATATTATTATTATTATTATTATTATTATTATTATTATTATTAATATTATTAATTGCATGAAATAATATTATAATATATTTTACACAACATATTTTATTCCTTTTCTCGTGCAACACAAATGGAGCTCCCGCTCTTTCTCCTGTTCTTCTACTTCTATGCTTCCTCTTCTTCATGCTCCTAGTCTAGAATTTTCATGTTTCGAACTGCAATGTAAGACAAAGCATGTAATGGGAAAATTTGAAATGCAAGAAAAGGCCAAATATGTAATTTCATGCAAGTGGCGTAACTTCTCCTTCTCTTTCCCGCATCGGAGAGACGATGCAGTTTTTTAACGATCCTTGCAATTCACGCTCTCTTTTCCGCACAAATCAACAAAAACGAATACAAATCACGCTCACTTTTTGTCTTAATGAACAGTACATTGGCGTAACCAGACACAAACTTAGTTGTTTTTTTTTTAAATGAATTTGGGGAGTGGATTGAAATAAATTTAAAGGAAAAAAAAAGTGAAAGTTAGGTTATTTGGATTGAAAAAAAAATGATAAAATTTGAAGGAAAATGAAAGAAAAAATTATGAAAATCAGATAGATGTGATAGATATAATAAATTAAAAATAATGATTTAATTGATAAAAATATAAGATTATCCTTTTATTCTTAAGTAATTTAACTTAAATTATAAATAGTTTAAATTATATTAAAATGAGACGTGAGTGATTATTTAAACAGAAAAAAAGTTAATATTGATAAAAATATATTAAATTAAAATATGAATTTTAGAAATTAAGAAGAAATAAAATTTTGGGGATTATTTTTAATAAAATGAAGCAATAATTTTACATTATGAAATTATTTTAAATTGAGATATGGTTATTTTTAAAATTAATATAAATTAAATGGGAGTAAATTTGTCAAAAATATTTATCCTTCCAAATCCTCCCACATCAAAGAAGATCATTCTCTCCTACTTTTCAAAATTCATCCTTGCAAATCCTCCCAAATCAATAGACACCTACATCTCTATCCTCTGCCACCGTGATTTGATAGAAACAAACAGAGGCTTAAAGATGAATTTGAGGGACAGAGCGGGGAAATTTAGATGATTTATTTTAATGGATGAAGATATGAAAGTGAATGTATTTGAACGTAAAATTTATGATAGTTTGTGAATAATTTGATTGAGATAGATGAAAAATATTTTAATTGACAAAATTTTTAATTTACAATTTCATCATTATCATTAAAGTTAATACAAAATAAAATATAATTGTCATTATTATTATTATTATTACTAGAGTAACACAGGCGCTATCGCGCCTGTGTGTATGCATTAATATTTATTAAAATAAAGTGAAATATATCAGAACAGATAAAAGAATAACTATTGATAAATAAAAAAGAAGAGAAGAAGTAGAGGCATATAATTTTATAAAAAGTTTATAAAAGTAACGGTCAATCCTTAAAAATTTAATAAATTATTATATTTAAAGGGTAAAATCGGTATTTTGAAAAGTGGACACAAAAAGGAGAATTCCCTTTATATATTGTTATAGATAATTATTATTTGATTGTTATTATTATGATCATTATTAATATTATTATTATTATTATTATTATTATTATTATTATGATAAGAATTATTAATAGTGATATTATTGTTAGTTTTAATACTATTATTATCATTATTATCAATATTTTTATAGTAATAATAGTAATTAAAAACATATGTAAAATAAATAAATAAAGTATAAGACATTTATGTAAAAATTATGAATAAAAATGTAAAAGCGCGGGTAATGACCTATCTTTCTCTCATAAACTTTTCATTCATGAGAGAGGATGAGAATCTTGGAATTTTCCTCAAATCCATCATCTCAAATTACCTTGAATCATTTCAAGCAAACACCTGCATTACTCTCCTTTCCTCACAAATCTATTCAAGTATACAAAACATAAAAAACAAAAACAAAAAAATTGTGAAAAAAAATATCAATACTATATTACAATACATTTCTATATCATTTCAAATCTGATATATGTCACATGAGTATTTTGATAAAATTTCTTTTCTTTCATTTTTTTCTTTATTTTTTCTAAAATTTCTCCTTTAGGACTTGTCTCTTTCATAATATGATTACAACTTAATGAGGAGTAGAGGAACATTTTTATCCAATCAGATTGTTTGAGATGTTTTCAATTGAATACTCTATTGTCATGTTCATATATACAAGTTAATAACGGAGTTCGTTGAATTACTTTTTGGACATTTCCTTATGATAAGTTATGAATTTAATACGAGTTTAAACATGCATACTTTGAGTTAAGATGTCAAGTTTGATTTGAACTGAGAAAATAATGACGGTTGAGTAAATCATAATTTGAGATCACTTAATTGAATTGTTTAAAAGTTGTTTGATTTGAAATGCTTTTGAAAATACATTTGAAGTGAATTGCTTCTATTGTTGAAGTTTTTTTTTTATATATTTTTGTTTAAGTGAAATTTTTTTGCTCAAACGAAAATAAAGCTCAAATAACCATTTTTTGGCCCTCTTTTTGTTTAAGTGAAGGACATTTTGTTTAAACGAAGGATTTTCATTCAAGTGAAAATAGTACCACAACTTAAACTTGTTTTTGTCCAATTTTGCTTAAGCAAGCATATTTTTTCTGAGGCTAAAAAAGATTAGTGTTTTTGACTCATTGAATATGAATGCTTTTATAAATGCAAATTGAATATTAATTCTTCTTCTTATATAGATTGATTTGCAATTTTATTTAAATGAGATATATTGTATAATTATGCTTACTTATATTGATGAAATTTGCATGTTATACAAATATAGTTATCAAGATTTATGATAATCGTATGAATTTATGGTCACATATATGGGATTATATGTGAATTATGGTTTGATTTGTGTATTAAGTATTGTCATTTATGTTGTAACAAATATTTCCTAACTTCACTAATGGTCTAAGTCACATAGACTAAGATATCAAGTGATGAGAAGGTCAGGGATGAGTTCTCACATATCGCGACATGAGTATGTGCAACATGGGTTGAACTCACATTGATTTTATGATTCGAGGATTCGTTTGTAAATTCACATCTTGGATTGGATAAAATGTTAGTTTCTGGTTAGAGTTATTTAATGTGTTTTCCAGAATGCATCAATTGATATTTCACTTGTTGAATATCTTTCATGAATAGATCCATGTGTGATATATATGATTAGGATATTGGATTGTGAATGAAAATGATTTTTTTATGACTTATTAATTAAAATGTATCTTTTAATAGATTTTCTTAAGATACAAATTTTGTTTTTAATAGCTTACTTTTGCATGTGTTGTTGTGGTGTAATGTGCGATGACAGTACTATGTACACGATTTATATGGGTACAAGTGCATGATAAATATTTGGATAAGAATGAAGAATTGTTATTTTAAATTATTTTTTCTAAAGTTTGTGTACTTATATATATATATATATATATATATATATATTGTAAAGTTTAGATTATAATTTTTATTAATATAATTTTTGTACAAGTTCTTCGATAAATTTGTAGTATGAATAGGAGCGGCTCAAGAGTTCAGGAGGTCTAAAACAAACTTAAAAATTGAGGTCTTTTATTTTAAAATTTATTTTTCAAGCTTTTTTTTATGTAAAAATTTAGGTCTTTGAATATAATTTGATGAAGAAAAGTGCCTATAAAATCTATATCATTGATTTTAATAGAAGCTTGTTTTACAAAAAAAATCTCTCAAATTTGTATCAATATTCTTCCATTGCTTGAATCATATATATTTTTATCAATCAGGGGTTTGAGAATCAGAGTTATCCTCATCACTAGCTACTTTTTTTCTATTGTTGGTTTCACCTATATCTATATTTTTTTTTATCTTTTTCATTCAAATAGCACTCACCTGTATTTTCTAATTCAATTTTCTTATCTATTTTTATAAATTTATTCATAGCTCATTTTTGTCATGCAATTAAAGCTTTTGGATTTTAAATATCCTGATTCAATTTCTCTAGTTAACATATCTACATATTTTTATATAGAATAAAAAAAATATAACATATAAAACACTAGTAAGACAAGTATATGACACAAATGAGTTAAAACAATTAAACATGGTTCAGGTTGTTAGGAAAGTAAACTCAATAGTAAACTTTTAGTGTCTTAAAGTAAGTCTCTTTCTCCTTCTCAAATCTCATATTTTTCACGAATCTTTAGAGTTTATTTTAAGATTGATCATTAATAATAATAATTAAAAAAATATTGTTTTCTCAACTCGATAGTAAATCTTATTTTTCCAAAACTTAAATGATCTTTCTGTATAAAACTTAACTTTGAATTATGCTCCAATTAATCTATTATCTACAAAAAAAATAATAAACCTTAATCTAATTAATAGTTTTGTAGAAAAAATTCAGTTCTTTGTCAAGATATATGCAAAAAAAAAAAAAAAAAAAAAAAAAAAAAAAAAAAAAAAAAAAAAAAAAAAAAAAA
>Ga0214542_1003773_pt1 | contig 30481 bp, 23 predicted proteins | sample CNSS1metaG_FD_160096 | JGI IMG/M metagenome (GOLD analysis project Ga0214542, IMG submission 160096) | Root nodule microbial communities from cowpea collected in UCLA plant growth center, Los Angeles, California, USA - CNSS1 | ecosystem: Host-associated > Plants > Roots > Nodule | place: USA...
AACTTCGTTATAAGTTGTCCAAGTTGCCAAGAAATAGTTCCTTTGCACGAGTAAGAAACCGATGTATTTCCACGGGTCGCCCTCGTTCCGTATATGAGTTCTTTCGAATTTCTCGTATCGTTTTTCGAGGATTCTTTTTGACTATCTTGCTTTGTATGTTAAAAAATGGAATGTATTCGTTGGTATCTGATTTTGATTTAGATACCATCCTTGCTTGGTTAATTCCCTTCGCCTCTTGTATGGACATGGACGACGTGGGCGCCAGCTCACAGTCGTCCGTTAACCCTGCAGAGCCCCCCGCCCCTGACCTTTCCCATACTTTACTGGATGACAACACTCGTCGCGCCGAACTAGATGAGCGCGCGGGGTTTCATTTTGTGGGGTTGTCGGAAGAGAAGAAAGACAAAGTGCTTTTGGCACAAGTCCAAATAGAAAGGGCCATTGAGAAAGCTCTGCTCTCCGACGGGTATTCCCGGGATGAGCTTTCTCAAAAGAGCAAACGGGATGAGATTAGGGGCTTTTTGTTCTACCGTAATGGGAAACTTCTTTCTATTAAGAAATACGAGTCTTATGTGGAAGAAGTCAAATTTGGGACCCACCGCAGCCAGCCATATCAAGATCTTATCCATGCCATCTCTTCTTCCTATCTTTTTTTAAATAAAGTCAAAAAAATAAAGAGGTGGGAACGTTAGAAGACTAGATAGGGATTAGGGCGTTAAGCTTAATAAAAAGTAGCTTATACGAATAAGACCCTCCGCGTCTGGTACTACACCTGCAGCAAGCACATTCACTCGCTAGCACTTAGTCCTCATCTCCAAGAAAATGAAAGAATTGGGGGCGATAGTGTAGAGTCAATTAAGCGGAGGCTTTTGGCTGGATCGAATCTGTCTCGTTATGTCGTATATATTAGTTTAGTCTGCCCTACTGAAGCTCTCCAGTCTGCGTAGTCCGTTTCAATGCTTCTTACGAAGCAAGTAACTCTTCCCGCATCAGGGACTTCTTTCTCTTTCGTGGTTGGTTGGGGGTAAAGGGAAGTGGGCTGTGGGTCCCTGGTCGCTTTACTAGCCGTTTTTCGATGCGCGAGGAATTGTCTGAAAGTGAAAGACATCATTGGTAGGCGGCCAAGCGAAGATTCCAGTGGGGCATAGGTAGGCGCAGTGAAGAGAGATCAAATCCTCTCAACTCATATTTCCCACGTAGTTCGTCGGTCAAACCAACGATTCTCTTCTCAAAGTAATAGAGAGATCTTTTTCTAGTTAGACTTCTATCAATGCAATGAAAGAACCATCCCTTCCTATTTATTTGTCCTGTCAGAAATAGAATAAGACCCAAAAGAGCCCTTCTTTACCACTTGAGGGGGTGGGGGTGAAGGGGGGGGTTTACACACAACCGAGGCAAAGTGGTTTATGATTGAATCTCAGAGGCATTCTTATCATTTGGTAGATCCAAGTCCATGGCCTATTTCGGGTTCACTCGGAGCTTTGGCAACCACCGTAGGAGGTGTGATGTACATGCACTCATTTCAAGGGGGTGCAACACTTCTCAGTTTGGGCCTAATATTTATCCTATATACCATGTTTGTATGGTGGCGCGATGTTCTACGTGAATCCACGTTGGAAGGACATCATACCAAAGTCGTACAATTAGGACCTCGATATGGTTCTATTCCGTTCATCGTATCGGAGGTTATGTTCCTTTTTGCTTTTTTTCGGGCTTCTTCTCATTCTTCTTTGGCACCTACGGTAGAGATCGGAGGTATTTGGCCCCCTTTAGGGATTTGGGTTTTAGATCCTTGGGAAATCCCTTTTCTTAATACCCCTATTCTCCTTTCATCCGGAGCAGCCGTAACTTGGGCTCATCATGCTATACTCGCGGGGAAGGAAAAACGAGCAGTTTACGCTTTAGTAGCTACCGTTTCACTGGCTCTAGTATTCACTGGCTTTCAAGGAATGGAATATTATCAAGCACCCTTCACTATTTCGGATAGTATTTATGGTTCTACCTTTTTCTTAGCAACTGGCTTTCATGGTTTTCATGTGATTATAGGTACTCTTTTCTTGATCATATGTGGTATTCGCCAATATCTTGGTCATCTGACCAAGGAGCATCACGTTGGCTTTGAAGCAGCTGCGTGGTACTGGCATTTTGTAGACGTGGTTCGGTTATTCCTATTTGTCTCTATCTATTGGTGGGGAGGTATATGAAGGAACGAAACAGTGGATTGAGGAATGAAAGCTCGAAGACAAAGAGAACCGGGCTTTTCAAAAGAATTACTGCTGCTTTCCCACTCCCTTTGATTTTAATATAAAAAAAAGTCTCTTACACTTTCCTACCAAATCTCTCTTTATTCTGGCACATAAATGAAGGGATCGAAGAGATTATGGCAGAAAGAATAAGAATAAGAATATGTTCACCAATAAATTCCCCGAAATTGGATCTTGGTCTATTTGAGATTGTTCTTTTTAATCGTAATCAAAGATGTTTTCTTGTCTCTCGTTTCTTTTCTGAACAAATCGAAGAACCTAATGGATCGAACTCATTGGATTGGTATCTGGATTTGATGAGGGTTGAAATGGAAGTTGGTTAAAAAAAAGAATACCGGACTAGTTAAGGTTGCCATTAGTCGGGAATGAGCGAGAAGAGAAGGCTTCAAGCCCTAGAAGTCAAGGCTAATCCGCTTTTTAAATAGAGAGAACAAGAAACTGTCCAGAGCAGAGTTAGGGCAAGGCGAGGTTAGTCCAGTTACAGGTAAGCTCATGAATGCCTTTTTTTTATAGGGAATACCTCTTTCTTTCAAGTGAGTGAAGTTAGCTGAGGGGAATGCTCTAAGTAACCAGTCCTGCCAGTCGACAGGGGGAAACCCCTCTTTCTTATTGTTAGGCTGACTTAAAAGAAGGTTAAAGACTAACAAAGACAGGAAAGGCGGAAAAAGCGGGATGTGAGATTCCTAATTCAAATGAAAGGGATGACCAGATATATATGCTCACAAAGTGCTTTGCCTGTAATCGATGGCAGAAAGACTAACTCTTCCCCCTCTCTTAGCCCAATCCGTTAGACAAGGGTGCGGTTTTGCGGTCACTCGTTCCTCGCTTTTGCCACAAATGGCACCTACATCTTGTGGGCAGGTTCTCATCTTTTGGGCCTGCTTGCTCTCACCCGATAAAGCGCGATACGCGGAACCAAGATCGATATAAGATATTGGACGGTCTTGGGGGCCCGCGTAGCCCATGCCGGCCTTGCTTGAAAGTCCCACTTATCTTTCATCCACCTTTTTTTCCTGACTTTTAGCGGTAGTCAGCTGTCCTTGTAACTATCGCTCATGACTGGATCTTTATCCATACCGAATAAAAAAATGGATTTCTGATCCGATCCAATCGAGAACTTATCCCAATCAACGAGGATGACGCTTCTCGGCAATATGCCACCGATGACTACCACTGCAGGAGCAAGTCTGAGTGAAAGAACGAGTTTCATACTTTCTTAGCTTAGAGAGGGAGGCAACTGAAGCTAGTCGGGTTTAGGTCTGATATTTGCTTGCCTGAATCTATCAACAGGGCTTTCATAGGGAGGTTTTTCTTAAAGTTTTCAAGTGATAGTGGAATTACCAACAAAATACCAGACTCTCTGGACTTGCTTTCTCCAACCAAGATAGGGTTTTGTCCATTCCGCTAGGACAGGTCTAAATGCGCTGGATTGATGCACCGGTAGGGGGGAGGACAAAATGCCTAGCCGTCGGGGGTTCTTCCATCATATCAATAAAGCTCAGTCTCCCAACAGCAACAACCAATCCGGGCGGAATGGCGCCTATACTCGGTCAATGGAGTCCACTGCTGGGACTGGCATTGGATTCGGCCGCCAGTTGTTTTGCTATTGGTGGCACATGGTCCCTGTATATGGAACTGGTCAGAGAACGAATAGACGCGGGATCGATCTATAGGCTCCGATCCAGTTTTTGATCTCTCTAACGGGACTGGAACGGGCGAAGCCATTGGATTGATTGGGCGAGTTAGCCCAACAGGAATGTGGTCGTCTAGATCGTACCTGCGGAAAGATTAGGTGGACCCCTATACATTCATTGATTAGACCGAAACCAATCGAAGCCATGTGATCGATCGAGCTACCCGCATTTTTGTTTTGGTTTATCAAGCAGGGGCTTAGCCGCTTGTTTATATTTATGGCAGCATTGGGAAAGAGACAAAACGTCGAATGGCTAAAAAGCCCTCTTTATGTATGTGGAAAGTCTATACTTAACACACCGACTCAATTGGAAGCTGAATCCTCACAAGCTTCGAAACCCCTTTTACTACACCACACCTGCTACCCACTTTCTTTGTTATTGGTTCAAAAAAGCCTAAACATTCCTTTTCTTATTCTTACTCTGCTTCATCCTATGGCTGCTCTTTAATATGTTCTAAAACCGCCAACCCTTGTTGTTACTTATTCATCGGCGGAGGATAGAGCTTTTCTTTTTCTGCTTTCCTATGATATGGATTTGGTTGATTCTCCTGTGGTATCGACTGCCTTTGTTCGGCTGAGACTTCCGCGTCTGCGGATTCTCTAGTAGCTGCTCTAGCGTCTGCTTCGTCGGGTGCTGAATCGGATGCTTTATCTGCGCGGTTTGAAACTCTTTGGAAAAGAAAATGCTTTGCCCAGGAATTCTAGGTTGAAAGCCCTCTCTGACCAAAACCAGGAACGAAAGTCTTGATCCTAGGCTTTGGAATCAATCAAAAGAGCCCGAGCCGAGTAAGGATACAACGCATCAGTATAAGCTGCTACAGCATAAGGCAGGGCAAAGGTACTTTCCAGACCTGAATCTACAAAAGATAGAACCTAAATAAGAAGCCAGGGAGGCCTTATGGTAGAAAAAAGGTATGCAGGGGTTATGGGTCTATTATAACCAGAAGGGGGGAGAACGGATTTTTGGACGTGTCTGTCCCACAGTCTGGTGAAATGTACGACCTCCTACAGAACGCCCAAAAGAGTGTAAGCGAGGGATTAAAAACCTAGTTGATCACTTAGAAAGTCAAGTAGAAAATCTTATTCTATTTTTATTCCCAACATGCAGAAGTACAAAACCAATTCACATAGAAACTAGAGTGAGTTGGATGGAACCTGATGATCTTCGAGGCCGAAGGGAGCTAGAGTGGAAGCTGGCGCGGGAACAGTAGGAGCTCCAGCTCGCTGAATAAGCCACCACAATATAGGAAAAATAATAAGCAACAGGAGAAGGATGTGTCTCAGGTGCGGAGACCTGTTTCGAAGGTGAACCAGCAGAGTAAGATGCAACCGGGCATGAAGCAGCAAGTGCTGTAGATCTGGTAGAACTTCTTCTCGGATATGTTTGGTTAAGTGAGGTGGCCCAACAAGCCGAACCACATGGGTCGAGTACAAAGCAACCAAATATCCGGACTTCGGAGTCGGAATCTGAATTCATAATAGGTTTTTGTTCGCTCCGCAGGCACGAACTAGTCGAGATGTATGTGGTGCCCTTTCTTTCATTCACATTGGTGAGGTTGCTTGATTGTAGGGGCCGGGAAAGGGTCTGCCACCACTGGATTTTTTTGTAATCGATGTAGCTTCGTCGTCTGTCTCGGGATCGGTAGTGTTCCCCCCATTCCTTAGTCTTAGCTTCAAGTATGTTGATCTTTCTTTTATTTAAGATACAATCTGTAAGTAAGTTACCAAAACTTTTTGTGTTGTAGACGGCGAAGAGTCAATAGAAATAGAATAGGAATCCCTAGAGAAGAGAGTTCCCGAAAGGAGAAGGGGAATTTACCAGTTCTGGAATTCACAACTACAAAAATCACATCCTATTTTAGCGGCAACCAAAGCTACTGACTTTGGAACCTTTCTTAAGCTCAGAGCAGAGTAGCTGGAAGTAAAGTAGAAGAATGAGTCTAGCGACCAGGAAGCATAGATAGCAAAGGCGGAGATGGTACTTTAACAGTAAAAGGAGGATCATATTGAACATGCAATTTGAAATCACGTACTTACCCCGGGGTTGCCCCGAATCCACTAATCAAATAGGTAATGTTGGCGAATCTTCTGATTATCGAGTTTCAATTCGACAAGTACCAACAGGCCGAAAAAGACGAAAAAAAGGCCTTGCATACTCGAGAAGTCAATAGCAACCACTCTGACTTATGATATTATTTACTTTCTAAGGTAAAAAAAGCTAAAAGTAGGCTCGCTATTGCGAGCTATACGGGCTGTTTGCCTTTATACGGCTTCGTTCGCTATCGCTCCTATGAAGTGGTGGGCCTTCTAGAAGCTTCGCCAGAAGCAAGCAAGATGAGGTCGCTCTCCTTCGCTCGTGTAGTACTTGACTTACGAGCTCGTGTAGTACTCGCCCCTATAAAATAAAAAAAGGCTTAAGCAAAAATAGAAAACGAAGGTACTACTATACGCCGTTTTTGAGCGTTTATGTAGTACCCTAAAAATAATGCATGCCCCTGAAAGCATGGCCGCTAATTTGATTACCTTAATCTTAATGTTATACAGGAAAAGGTCCACAAATAGAATATATAGAAAAAGGAAACAGAGAGGGATCATGTGTTTTTTTGGGGGTACTCGCCCCTTATCAAAAATAAGTAACAAGGCCCAATAGGAAAGCAGGTGAAATAACAGATAAAATGCCCATTCAGTCAGTTCAGCTTTCATAGAGTAAAAAGCCAGGTCAGAACTTTTCCTAAGTGTAAGTGCATGAGCCTCCGCCATGTCCACCGAAGAAAGAGTCATTTTCTTTTCTTTATCGCCGAGCGTCTTTCGAGTCTCATGTTGACTTTTCTCTTTCATGTGATACTTCGCCTTAAGAACTAGGGCTGAGCCCATACAACTATTATTGTTTTAACACTACTGGGAGATTGGTATGAAACCGAAAGCCTAACCTGGACTACTAATGGCTTCTTCTCTTGTTATAGGAAGCCCAGGTTCAAATCTTTATGTTACACGTAGCAACTCTTCTTGTTCAATCCTTTAATCGGAACGACGAGAGAGTGACTAAGCCGAAAAGGTAGAGCGGGAACTGGGTTCATCGATGACCTCAAAACCAGTAGCAACCCTAGCTTAGCCTCTTTCTGAGCGCTGTGCTCTATCTCCTCTCTTCCCTACAGCACCCTTGCTTGAGTGCTATGCGCGCGATTGCTTCCTTATATAGCTAGCTTCTTTGTTTTCTTTTAGAAGTATCTCCTTACTAGACTAGCTTCTTTGAGAGAGAAGGTTCCCCCCTTTCTTACTACAGGGAATGGGATAATGAGGAAACGAGAATCAGAAGGTTTGGTGAATAAGAAGGCAGAGGCAAGCGCAGAAGGGAAGCAAGAAGAAGTAAATCTGAAAGAACCCTTCCAGTTAGATAAGCTGCTGTAGGAGCTTGCTAGGGAAAAGTCTCTCCTGGTTATGTTGCATAACTAATATCCAATTTCACGGAATCCCTTAGTTCAAGGGCAAGCAATGAAAGGAAGCTAGGTCTTTCATGAGGTGATCGTCACAGATTAGTGATGAATCCAATCACGGAGCTTGAAGCCTAGATAGAAAGAAGACTTGAATGGAAAAGGGCAAGTCGTTAAACCGAAGTTCCTTCCTATGTCTCCCTCAGCGAGGGTTTGTGCGGTCTTCAAAGCGGCAGGATGAAATCCTATACCTGATAGCAATCCGCCCCGATACGATAGTGACTTGATCTAATAAAGGGAGCTTTAGTTGAATCATTTCCAACCTAACCCTCTATTTCCTCGGATGAGGTCTCGCTTATTTTCTAAGATTTCCTGCTTCGAGTGAGTTCCACCCAATGGTATCCCACCAATCTCTTCCATCTTCACCCAATCCAGAAGGACTTGAACCCAATAGAGCAGAATGGCTAATTCCATCAATCGAAATGAGGAAAGTCCTGTTCTTTTACACGGTATGAACTAGAACATAGTTTGAAAGCCAATCTCGAGATCAACCTTCCACAATCCAATCTATATGCTGAGGTATCCCCGCAAGCAGTACAACTATCCTCCCGTCCTACCAATCTTCCTAGTGAGGATCAATTCACTGGCTTGGCTTGCTCTATTCCGCACTGAGGAAGCTGTGAAAGATTGAGTTGATTGATTAGCCTGAACAGGAGATCATATCTTATCTTAGTGATCAAAGCCGTTATGCTTGATGAGGATTTATCCCCTTATCTGACTGGTGGTTCTAACCTGATATCTATCATTGAGTCGGGATCAGAGTTCACCCGCTTGCCCTAAGGCTGAATGCCCGAGTAAGGCAAGCAACAGGAGTGCAGAGAAAAGGAGACCTGGTGAAACTCTCTTCCATGTCTCTTTCTCTTCTAAAATATATGGTAAGAGCACGGGAAGTGGTCACACCTGCCAGCTGACCTTCATTGTAGACTCTTTTTTATTGGGGAGGAATGAAATGCTACCAATCTAAGAGGGCCTTGTTGGAAGAAAGGGATAAGGTTTGCATCGTCGCTAGCGAATTCCGTCCAGTAATGGAAGTAAAGAGGTGATAACGCTAGCTTCAAGACTGCAACATCTGGTCATAGCCAAGCCATTGTCACTTAGCGCATCCGAAACTCTCGTCCATAGAGATGGCTTCTCTCGGCTATCTAAATTTTACTGAAAAGAGAAGATCTGAGGAACCTGTCTTTCTGGTCCGGAAGGGCCTGGTCTTTGATCACTCTTCCATTTCCTGGGCTTCTCTCGGCTATCAAAGTGAGTTGGCATTCTTAAAAGCCGGAGAAAGCCAGTGAGGTTCCAACTCCGCCGGAGACTTGCTTGATCAGATTGAGCCTTGCCCAGAAAGTGGAAAGATGCTTTATTCCAACAAGAAAGGGAAGGGCAGAGGGGATAACTTACTCGATCAGCATAAGCAATCCATCCCACCGTAGTCACAACACAAGGTAAACATAGGGAAAGAACTTTGGCATTCCTGCTTCCACATCACATCTTTATCAATTCAATTACCGAGTTGCTTTCACTCCTCTTCCCCAAAAACTGGAACTTGCTCTTAAGTTAAGCTATAGTACTTTCTTACCTATTCTGAATTAGTAGTAGAAAGTTATACTCTTTCTGAAAGAATTGATAAGATAAGTTACTGGCTACACAGACTAGATTGACTGCCACTGACTGGCTTCCTTAGGAAAGAATGATAGAATACCAGAGGTAGTCAAAACTAGACCATGCCTCTATGATGCCAAGAATTCGACTTAGGGGCTTGGGGAGGCTTAAGATGAATGAGGCCGAAGAAGGTTCAACTAACCCTTAGATTCGGGAATAGGAAACTAGCAGTAAGGGTATTACGCTTCAAGAGAAGTGGAACTCACTCGAATAGAGAGAGTCTAGGCTCACTCACAGGTCAAGGGCTAGTATAGCAAAGAGGCTTTCAATTCCCGCAAAGCAAGTGGGAAAGAAAACTAATTTCCGTGAGCATTAAACTCCTGTATGGTCTTTACCGCTTGGGAACCTCAAAGCTGCTCTATGGCTCGCTGGAGTTAAATCAAGTGATCATATTCAGCCTTCTTCGGCTGATGAAAGTACTAACTTCCCTTGAGACTGAGATTTTTGTTTTCAGTTCAATTGTCATATATTCTTACCCTGAATGGAAAGGCATTCTGTATCTTTATGAAGTGAACTAAATCGATTAGGTCATACTACTGGTCGGGTACTTAAACTTAAGAATCGGCTCTGTCGCTTCTAGCTTGCAGTAAAGTTGCCTACCCGCAAACCCTGCCCTTAGGACTAGGTTGGAAACTCCCAAGAGGATGGAATGAAACTGGCTTGAAAACGGGCTTGCTCACTCGCTTTCAAGACGGAAGAATGAAAGGTTTTGCCTTGCTTGCTGCTTGCTTACTAGAAAAAGCGGTAATCTGACTTTATATTCATTCTCAATCTTGAATTCCTAGTTAGAACTAAGAAACCAATGCTTTCCTCCTTTTCGCCAGAAAGCCCTCTTTCAGCCTGAAACCCATGTAGGATGGGATAGTCACACTCAAGCAGTGATTAGCGATTAGAGGAATATATAACTATGCAACAGCGGATATGCCTACTTTCGGATTCACTGTAACAAGCCGTTTTTCCACTTGCTTTGAAAACCGTCCTCTTAGTTGTAAACTAGTCTGAGAAGGGTCAACGTAGATAACATTAGGCTGAGCGCAGCCATTAGAAAGACCTCGAGATTCACCGAAGAAAGACCGGAACCTTTTACAAAACTCAATGAGCAGAACGCTTCGGAACGGGATAGAAGAAGGGGGGAGATTCTCGAACCGAACTAGGAAACGGATCCAATGACTTCAAAAGAATGAAACGAGGAGCCATATGAAGTGAAAATCTCATGTACGGTTCTGTAGAGTGGCAGTAAGGGTTACTTATCTGTCAACTTTTCCACTATTACACCCAAAAAACCAAACTCTGCCTTACGTAAAGTTGCCAGAGTACGCTTAACCTCTGGATTTGAAATGACTGCTTATATACCCGGTATTGGCCATAATTTACAAGAACATTCTGTAGTCTTAGTAAGAGGGGTAAGGGTCCTTTCTTTTGTTGTTGCACTGAATTGCTTATCAAAGCGAAGAATCGCTCGATCAAGTAACAAATCAAGCCAGCGAGTGGAAGTGGAATAGTCATGCGAGTCTATTTTGCTTATGAGTCTCTTTTCCTGGCCTCACTAGGTATGAAAAAACAACCACCGCACCGGATGTGAACCTTTTTCTAAAGCGGAATTAGGCTCATCCGACGAAATATTTTTTTTCCATTGACACAGGTCGATTCCTCTTTATTTCTGGTACAACCGAGCTCCTTGTAGGTCTTCCAACTCGAGCAATCAGAAGCAAACGCATCGCCCGCTACGGGCATTCTCTTGAAGCTTCAAAACGAAGTGTTTCATCGGCCCGGCTCAAAAGCTGTTGGTGACTGGGTTCCCTGCGGGGCTTTTACAGTTTTTCTTCCGTCACTCCCAACCTGTTCTTCTTCGACCGCGAGTGAACCATAGCCTTTTCCCGGAGATAGCCTTTGAGATAACCAGGTCTTTTTCTTTATTGCCAGGAGCTGTAAACAACATCTTATTTTTGTTTACAGAGCTTAGTCCTTATTCTCTTCCTCTATCTAAGTGAAGAATCTCTTCTTCAATCGATGATTCTTCTTCGCCGAGTTCAGACTCGCCAAGAGTTGTTCGAATCCCAGGAGAGTTTTCAAGTGGTCAAGCAAGTCTGAAAGTCATCGGGTAAGGTTTTCTAGTTCCAGGTTAAACGTACTAAATCTTATTAGCTTATTGCCATCGGAGTGAAATCCTGTCCAGAAGTTGTGAGAGAAGGATTAGTTCGTGTCTGTGTCAAGGGGACGGGTGACCCGACTTCCATAGGTCAGAGCTGTCTAACCTCTGTTGTGTTGTTATAACCTAGTCTGACTCGTTCTTACCTCCCTGCCTGTTCTCCTTTCTTTCTTTTATGAGAATACTTGCCGCCTCTGCTCTCGTTCGGGCCCCGGGAATCCCTTGCTTTTGGCTACGGTCTTTATTTACCTTTTGTTTTGGCGCTCTCCTCTCAAAACTACTCATTTACAAAGACTACTGGAAGGGCACGGCACGACAGCAATACCACGACAGATATACTTACCGACAAGAGAGAGCGAGACTGACCCACCTGAGAGAGAGAAGGCAAGAGTGACTCCCCCCTATCACTTAAAGGCGGCCGGAAGAAAGTTTTTCTTTCCCACGGCCTTATTTACCAAGCTCGGGACTATAGGAGCATTTTTGGAATTTGAGGTATCGCTTGTGATAAGGAAATGTTCATATATATAGTAATGTCCTTTTATTGCGCCCTATTTGAGACTGAGACTCAGGCAGGTTTGGAACCCTGTCCTATCACCTTTATCAAATCCCTAGCTCTCTTCCTTAGTGCAACTGTCCTATTCCTACCATGGGAATCTCTTTCCTGTGTCATATCTATAGTTTCGGATATCAAACCGGACGGTATCGTATATGAAGAAAGAGATTGTTGACGTTAGTAGACTAATCTATTCATTGGTAGGGCATTTCTTCCTGTGACCGCCTTTCCTACCAAAACCCCCGGTTTTTTTTCTAGACTAGACCTTCGGGATTTTTTTAGGATTCATACATGCATTGATCCAGTCGAAGAACCTGCTCCAGAGCTACTACTCCGCCTAGCGTATCTTCCTGCTCGTCCCAGGTTCTCTCTGCTCGGTTCCACAATCAATCCCAGATCCATCCATTTGAGGGGGGTCCAATTCTGCGCTCTTCTAATTGCTTAGAAGGGTTCAAAAAGCCCTTGACATCTAGGGCTAAAGCCCTATTAGTTCTGTATATTCAAGAACAGGGCGGGCTATCAAATGGTCGACTGCGAAACCGGTTAAAAAAGCGTATACTTGAACGATGCCCTCTATCGGCGATAGTTCGACGGACTACTTTTGCGATGTCTGTCACATGAAGAAGAAAAGTACATACACACTATCTCCCACTACCTCCTCTCATTCTAGGCCAAGCAGCCCTTTATGCGATAATACCTTTTTTCAAAAAAGAAAAGGCAAGGCCGGTGAAAGCAATCAAGCCAAAGCAACATTCCTTCCTTCAACTACCGCTCCTGCCCCTAGGAAAGAAAATCCAATTACCAGTATAAGTTCCAGGTCCTATAACTATCCCCTTCCTTCTTCTTATAACGCGAGTGACCCATATCTATAGCCAACAAGGGCTTTCCTCACAGCTTCACAAGTAAGTTCCCCCTTTTCTAGAGCAGCTAGCACACCAATTCCAACAATCCCGTATATTGCTCCTTCTCCCGTCCTTCTTACTGCTACGTGGGAAGAGCCTTCAATTCATTTCGATAAGAGCCAAAGGAGTCTTCCTCTCTAGTAGCCCTTCCGACAACAGATTCAATTGCAGCAGTTACTCTAACAGCGGCAATCGCCCATGGTTCTGCCCTACTATATTCATTATGACCCAAGGCTCACTCCCTGCCCTAAGCTAAGCCCTACGGTTCCTTCGCTTCCCGCCGTTAAGAGTTCTGGCTTCTAGGGCAATAAGAGTGAAGGACAGTAGTTAGCAATCCCGGTATTCAAAAGGAAGAAGCAATAATTTACATTTCCTCCTCGGCAAGTAGAGTTACCTCAGCCAGCCAGCTAACTTCCTAATCATTTCGTAGTCGGCGATTTTGAAAAAGATAAGAGCGGAGCAGATCTAATTCCTCTAAGGTTTTTTTATTCGCTTACGCGCCTTTTTACTGGTTCATCTGGTGCATATTCTTTAGTTGGGTGGGAGCTTTCCCCCATCTTGGCTAGACAGGTTTATAGGCCGATCTTCTTACTTCTCTTCGCATCTCGAAAGACGCAAAAGATCTGTTATTAGCTTATTCAAGCAGTCGAGGGTCCTTAATCTTTTTTGCCTACTTGCCTTTTTCCTTACAGCCTATATATATAGACTGAGGGCATTCTCGCAGCTACTTATTGCAAACAGCCTTTTTTTTTGTCCTAACTGCGCATTTGAAGCTTCTTCTATCAAAGAGCTTGGGCATCTTTCGATGAGTAGGTCCGGAAAGAGACTGAAGGCATCCCTATGTGGTTAACATTTCCCTGAGATGCCCAGCCTTTATAGACAAGTAATCCATCCCGCCATTCCTTATTGCGCACTTTCAGTGTGAATAAGAAGAAGAGCAATCTCTAGTTTCGAATCTAGTCTCGGCATCAATCCCAAAGGCCTCTAGTCCCAGAAAAAGACTTCAAAGAAGTAGCTCGTGGAACTGAGTTCCGCTAACCGCTTCTTGCTAACAAAGCTGTCCAATTCAATGAATGTGTTTACGTCCTCTCTTCTTAGTCTACGATTATCCCTGCTCTTCCTCAGATGTGGATATAAAAACCTGGTCGAAAGTAGAAATGTGTGATTGGCTTCGTCCCGGTAATTCCTTCCCCTAAAGAAATAGCAGTAGACCGTATTGTATTCAATAGTTGCCGAAGGGGCCAGGCCTTCCTCACAGCGCCCGCCATTGCCATTGATTTTAGCACACCGGAAACCCTCACAGTAAGAGTGGATAGGCTTACACCGGTGAATTTAAGCTTTTGTAGATGATGGATGACCGAATCAGGGAAAAGTGTGGCCCATTCATCGCTCGCCAAGGCCCTATCCAACCTTGCCAGTCTAGTCCCCCTTCTCCAAGTAGAATTTGTGCCTACATAGCAAAAATCGATTAAGCCCTTCATCTGCACGAAGTTTTGAAAAGAAGAAGAGGAAGGCCTAGTACCTCGGGCTCCACCTTTCCTGTCCTCATAAGTTATAGTAGCATTCCCATCTCCAGCTAGGAGCCATGGAAGGGACATGTTCATCATGATGGCTGAAAGGTCTTGCCAGAAGAATTTCCTTTCAGTGGGCTTTGGGCTCCCATAGATGGCCGAGAAGAAGGACAATATCAATCAACTAATCCATAACGAAGGACAGGAATGAATGAAGCTGCACCTTGGCAGTTCCAGACCAAGAGAGACATATTCATGAGAGAGAGGGGGATTAGTGCTCCATCTTGGAGCTTTCTTCATTCTTTTTCTGTCCGTTATGACCCTTTCCTCGCTAAGTTCATCTAGAGATTTTCATTAATGGCTTTGATTCTATCGGGGTAAAGGACTGAAATTGGACATTCTTCACTTTGAGGCCCCTTTCTTTGTAGTTTCACCCCTGGAGACGAAAGCCCTTGATCCGGAGGCTTTGGGGGCATCTTCTCTTTCCGCGTGGATAAATTAGATAGCACGTGGATCTGAGCTGGCTGATCCTCTTTTGCTTGCGCATCACTCTTCTTCGCGGGTCCCTCAATGGCTTTGATTTTCAAGCAAGCCTAGCCGATTGAACTACAACGGCCGAATGCTTCTCTTGATCGAGTGAGGGAGAGGTACCGTACTTTCTCCTTACCAGTCGAGATACTGCCTAGCCTTGTACGCATTGGAGGGGGCATATAGATGCCAAACCTTCTTCGTGATAGACGCGTCTGTCCTGGGTTGGCTGGACGAGGCCTTGGGAGAGCTGGATTGGCGGTTTGATCTGGGTGGAGCAGCTTTTTTGCCTTTTGTCATCTTTTACTTTTGGCTCCCTATCCCTAGGCGAGGCTTTTTTTTGAAGTCCCAGGAATAACAGAGCTAATCTGTCGCCTCTTGAGTCTCCTTCTTGTCCCTCTCCTAGAGTCTGAAGTGAGTTCTCCGAGGAGGCTAGGACGTCAAACCTAGACCCCGTAATTTCACTAGGTGGCTGACTCTCATTGATCAGCTTTTTTCTAGCCCTGTCAGATCTCCATGCTCGCCTTCGGACCTGCATCCAAGGGCCCTACCTCTCTCCCTCGGCGATATTCCCGGCAGCTTGAGGTTGGGCAGTCTCCGGCGGCAACTCGCCTTTCTTCTAAGGGCAGTTGTCCTGAAGGTGTCCATATCTCACACAGTGGTAACAGATAGTAGGGAGCCATTCATATTCAACCCTCAAGGCATGATCATCGACTTTGATTTTGGAAACTAGCGGTTTAGAGAGATCAATAATGAACGCTAGACGAGCAAATCGGCCTCTATCTCCAGTTTCCGTCTTCTAATCAATATCCATCCTAATAACCTCGCCAAGAACCTGTGCGATTGCCCTCAAGACGCTCGACTGATAATAACGCTAGGGCAGTCCCGGAAGTCTGACCCACGCAAAGACTTTATGGATCCTTAGATTGAGCGGCGAGAAGGAAGGTTGCCAGGGTTGCACCCTTAAATAGTGACCAAAGATTCACCAGGGTCCTCCAAGCAGAGCATTCTGATAGTCTTGGGCATTCTGGAACTTTACAATGAAAGAGTCACCTTCAAGATCGGCTAGTTGAAGAGGTACAGTCCGCTTCCAGAGGTTCATTATTTTGTCATGAAGCCTTCGATAACCCATGGATCTTACAAGCTGCTTTACAACAACAGCAAGTCTCATGCTTTGATTGAGCAAGTCGTCTATGCGAGAGGAGAACTGGATAGAGGGCATTACTTCCTCCTGCACCATATCCTTCTTATCCCTTCCTTCTTCGCTGATCATTTCAGAGCCATTATCCACTTCTTCCTCAAAAATTTCAACAACGGGAGGGGGATCTTCTTCCTCAGTTCTTATCTTCACCTTCTTCGTCGATCCATTGTTCTCAGGATGTGGCGGAGGTTCTTCTTTCTCACAAAGCTCAACGGCGACAGTGCACTCCATTTTCAGAGATAGACCTGTCTTGAAACGGCTTTTACAATCCTACACTTGCCTTATCTTACCCTTGACTCTCTCTCTCGATAGAGACTGAAAACTTGACCAATAAGAGCGAATCGTTGCTGTAGTCGATTGCTCCGGAATTGGACACCTTCCTCCAACAGCCCATAATTCCAGATCATGATGGCGGAGACAAAAGAAGTTTGGGGCGCAGTTCGCTCCTCGCTTTTGTTCAATTATAAATAACTATCCAGTTTGATGGAGATTTGTAGCATCATTCAAGTAAATACAGATTGAGATCGTAGAAACATGAGCTTGTGATATAGCTACACCTAATTCCGGACCGGTTAATGCAAGAACTATAAATAAAGGACCAAGATCTCCTATGAAATAGAAAAGATCATTCATACATAGCATAGTCCAAGCGGACCCACTTAAAATCTTTACTGAACTATGACCGGCCATCATATTAGCAAATAAACGTATTCCTGAGCTTAATGCGCGAAAACAATGAGGGATTAGCTCAAGGAGTACTAAAAAAGGTGCTAACGGCAGTGGGACCCCTGCGGGTAATGAGAAGCTTAAAAAATGAAGCCCATTTCTTTGAAATCCCACTATAGTAATGCCAATAAAAATAGAAAATGAGAGACCCAAAGTAATGAGAAAATGACTTGTAACTGTGAAGCTATAAGGTATCATACCCTGGGGATTACAAAATAACGAAAAAGTAAAAGTGACCAAGATGCAAGGGAAAAACTTTTGTTTCACATTTCCGGCTATTTGTTCGTTTACCAGGTTCGGCACGAAATCATAAATAAGCTCTACCAAGGATTGCCAAGCATTGGGTACTGACTTTCCTCCTCCATTTTTAGTAACAAAATGAAACAGCAGTAAGACCAAACTGAGAGTGAGCAGCATAAACAATGAGGGATTTGTGAATGAGAAATACAAGTCACCTATCTTCATATCCATCAATGGGATTATCTCAAATTGATCAAGAGGGCTTGATAGGGAGTCCCCTGCATCACAAGGAGCAATTGTGAGGAATAGCCATTTGAATTGAATAGTGAAATACCATTTGAATTGAATAGCGAAATACCATATAACAATAACAAAAAAAGCAAGGGTTACGGTTTTTACCCGCTCGATCCATTGAAATTTATTAACTTCTGTTCCTTTTCCCCCGGGTCTGTTGGGGTAAGGGGTTCCGGGCCTTTTCGGCTTCGGCTGCTGTGATCCCGTACCTCCTTGACCTCCATTATCTTTTTCATCTTTGTCTTCTTTTTCTTTTCCCTCAACTTCTTTCCCTTTTCCTTCTTCTTTTCCTTTTCCCCCGGGTCTAGGGGTGTCCATCCTTTGCAGTTTCGGCGGCTGTAATACCGTACCTCCTTGACCTCCATGACCTCCTTGATCTCCTTGACCTCCATCACCTCCTTGACCTAAATTCTCATTTGGACAGATCCCCCTACGACATGGGACCCCCCAAAAACCAAAGCTTTTTTTTTGTTCCTCCATAGAATATAACAGTCTTTGTGATCCGCTTTACTTACTTTCGTTAGGAAAGACTTGTCAGAAATGTGTATGTGCTTGGTTGTTGACCAAGAAAGACATGGGAAAAAGACCAAAGCTATCAGAAAGACTAAGAAAGAGAAACCCAAGAAAACTTCGTTCTACTTGCATGTATTAAGCATATAGCCTAACTAGCATGATTGGGCCCTGCAGTGGTAGAACCAACCTGGTGAACCAGGCGTACTACTTCCCAACGTGGACCTTTCTTCTCTTATGATATTTCGAAAAAAAAAGCGCCCCTAAATGCTAAAATTTACGAGAATTCGAAAGACAGGGATCGGGGAGAGGGGAAATGAATTTGACAGCTATATCTATTGATCGAGAAAGCTTGGCTTGGGCGGACAACCGCGTAAGATATGACTAGAAGATCTTCCATTTCTTCCTTGTTACGAACGAGGTACCGAATTGAGTTGATAGTGATAGATCGTAGTGCTACTAGCCCTGCTGGGAAAAACCAGAGGGAAAAAGCCCGGAGGGAAGTGGCCCAGCGGAATCGCGCTCTATCGGTACGCTGTAAGATGAAGGAAGAAACTTGGTGAAGTTCAGGCATTTCTTGGGCCAAGTATACCATTGAAAGAAAACCTTGGTTGGACTATCACTATATATAATAAAGTTACAGCTTTTTCATCCTCTAGGTAGGGATCAGATTGATTTAGCTGTAACGATACCCCGATTGTCCGAGTCCAAAAAGATCGGATTTGTGCTAATGCGGATTTGATAGCGCCATTTTCTTTCGATTTAGGCCATGCCTTTAGGCTGTCGAGTGAGGATTGGCCAAGGCTCGAATTGACTCAAAAGTTGGCTCAAAAGAAGCATCAAAAGCTGCACCGGCATAAGCCGAGGCAGAGCCTACCTTCGTTCGAGCCCGGCGTTCGCTGGTACTTTACTTACTGGTGCAATCGAGATTAGTTCAGCCTGTGCAAACACGGATCTCTACTTCTTTATTATACTAGTCTATATAGTCTCCGTCTATTTATTATTGGATGTGGGATTCCTCTCAAGCAATTGGTGATCCGGGCTATTTCTCTAAAGTAGATTGATTTGGCACAGGACGGGTATATTTGAACCAAGGGAAAATGAGATTTAAAAAATAACTTATTAAGAGTTGAAAGACTCGTGCTTTTTTTGTCAAGGACAAGGGAATCACTCGTCTTATTCATCAGGCCTGAAAGAAAAAATAGGGCTTAAAAGGGTGGTTTGTCTCTCGGAATTGGCTCTTCCACCCTTTCGTTTCTGAAAAAAGGGCGTTTTTCCTGTTAGCGCTGGATTCCGAAGAAAGGGAATCCCCTAGACCTAGAATAGAAGGAGCGTAGTAGCTCGACAGTAACAGACAGTCAGGGAGAGGAGCTAGAATAGAAGCACTGGCTTACGGGGAACTCACGCTTGTCGAACACTTTAGTTTAGTTCTATTTTATCGTGCCAGATCCTTATAGGACTTCTAAAGGGAACCCTTGACTTATTAGGATGATAGGGCCACTCCCGATACCACCCCTTCTTTCCCGCTACTGCCTTTCCTGTCTCAGCCAACCTGAGAGCCTCTAAAGTCAACCTGTCCAGCAGCTATTAGTCCATTCCATTCCGAACCCTTTCGAGTCGGCCTTAGTGGATGGGGTCTTTCATTCACTGTTGATTCGGTTCTATCGATATCGCAACGTGCGGAGACGCTCTTCCCAATAAATAGGGATGTTGGGGCACCCCCTGCTTGCCAAAGTCTTAGAGTTACGTCTTTGGGAGAGAGTTACTAGTGGAATACTAGTAACTTCACTCCCTTCCCTTGGTTGGAACTGCTATATCGCGGACAGGAACAGCAGACTCTGGCTCGGTCTAATATGCTATTCCCCTCTTTCCTTTCAAGGTACCAGACCCGTCTTAGCCTACCCTAACGTCTGATTAAAAGATCTCCCTGGCCGGGCCTATTGGCTAAACAAAAAAGGATTTTGTTCCCCTTCTTCCGATCTCTTGTTTCTCGGCTTTTTGGCTATAGCTCTCCAGTTTGGAAGAAAGGTTTGATTGCTGGAAATGAAGTTATATAATATAAATAGTAAACAAGGACCGGCCAAAGCCTTCGAAGTGAAATAGAGTTCAGAGTTCGAGTTCATGGACAGGACTGTAACAGCTACTAGTAACCTCTTCGCTTCGCTCGAGCAGCTCCGCACGTTGCGCTAACGAAAGAAGTAAGAGAAGCACCTTCCTTATCGTTTAAGGGTCTCAAGCCCAGCCCTCTCCTTATTTTATTGATGATAGGGCGAGTGACACTTATTTAGGGGCCAGAAAGAAAACGGAATAGCTAAGGCGCAGCACCTTATCCTCCCATCTATCTTTAAAGCAGTGGGTCCTTGTTCGGGTCTTCCTTATCTAGTCTGTCTATCAATTATTGATTTCAAGAAAGCAATTGAATTTCGTATACAAAGAAAGAGCATCTTCTCTAATCTCTGACGCTATCTATTCAACGACAGTCTCCATTCTAGGATTGAAGAACTGAAGGACCAAAGAGAGAGTGTAGAGCTCTTTTGTCTATTCTTTTGATTCGTCTTCTGCCCTTTCTTCGTCTACTGCTGCAACGGATGATTCCGTTTCTGCAGCTGTCTAATCTAATATCTAATATGGAATTTGCTGAAAAATCAGTCTGACTAGGATTTATTTGTTGACCTATTAGTCTAGAAAGACTAGAATCAAATAGATTGTTGTTGCCAGTCAGTCATAGCTGATTCATGGTAAAAGACAATTTTATAATAACTAGGATTAGCAGATATCAATCTAAATAGCTTTACGAATTCGCCGGAGATAAGACTCCTAACATAGAGATAGGGATGTCGATTCCTAAAAAACGTGTTTGAAAAGGGTTCGTGGTCTCGCGCTAGTGCCTTGGGTGAGTACGGGAATCCGTGAACTCATCAAAATGATGGGTCCCGAATACGCTTCTGGCAACACCTCTTACAAAGAGGATTCGCTAGATGACTCTACCCACCCCTTTTTATCTTATCCATCTGGCCCTTCCGATGCTTGTTCGGTGTCAATACTCTACTATTCGGCGGGTAACTGAACTCATCGAGAAGAAAGATTAGGGATCGTTCGCCCCGCGCCCCTTCTTCCTTTGTCCGATGGGTCGCTTCACTCATATCCGATGGGTCAGTTTACACGGATCCGTCTTCCGATGATAAGGCAAGGCTTTTTGTTGTACCAAACAAAGCAATTTGGTCTGGTCTGGGTGTAATGCTCTTTCTTTTTTTGTTTTAGCCTAAAATAAAAGGGTCCAATAGCTGCAGAAGCAAGAGCAAGCCGGCCGATCCATCATATCCCTTTTGGTCAGTTAGCACAAACAAGAGGAGTCTCTGGGGTAGGGAGTGCCCCATAATAGGTTTTAGGAAAAGAAATCTCCTCTCTTCTCTGCAAGCGAAGCGACCCATCTCGGACAGGAGCGGTGGAAAGCTCGAGAAAGTACAACATTAAGATTCTAACTTTTGTCCTTCTGCTTCCTTGGGAAACGTGGACAGGACATTTTACCTAGGATTGGTGGGGGTATGTATACGTGGTCGAACTCGTCCAGGACCAAGAGCTCTGAACCAATGCTGACGGCGGACGAACTCACGACAGCGGCAGAAGAGCTAGTCATAGCTCAGATACCAAGTCGAAGCGAAGTTCGAAGTCACTATTTTATTGAACGGAAATCCTATAAAGAGTGGGACGACAGGAAGAAGAGCAAAAAATCGCTTTTGAACTAGGGTATCTCCATCTCAGGTTTCATCTCACCGCTTTGTTTCATCTCATTCGTACAGCCTCTATCGATACCGAGCTTCCCCGGTACGGTACAAAGAAAGGCTAAGAGTACAGTAGGGGATCTCCCGAGATGGAATGATGATATTATTTTTATCGTTCGCCCGAGCAGACGAAGGTTTAGCGATCATTCTTATATGACGCAATTCGACTTTTGCGAGATGGGATCACTCTATCTATCTCTTTTCTTTCCGCTTCTTCTGCCAGCCTTGCCAGCCCCTTTCTTTATATCATATCGATCTGTCTTCATCGGTTTTCAGCTCTACCGAAGAGCGCTGCCCGCTCGCCGTGATGGGACCAAAGAAAGGTACTTTCTTGTTCTTTCTTCCCCTTTCCTCTGCTAACAACATCTTCTCTTATGAAATTCTTTTCGATCTCGATAAGAAAATAAGTACACGAAACCCGATCAATCCACGAACTTTTCTGCCCTCTGCTTTTGGCTTAAACGGGGTACTTTCGTTACCGAACAAGATGTACCAGGGCCAAGGGGACCGATAGAGAATGTGTTCCATGATCTCATTGAAGACCTCTGGAACTGCTATTGCTATCCCCGGCCTCTAACTGCTATCCAGGAAGATCTTTGAAAGGTGTCGACCCGACCGGGAGAGGGAGAGGGCCCTACATCTAATCTAATAGGGGGCCCCCGACCAAAGAAGGAGGGGCATGATGAAGTGCAAAGGAACAAAGAGAGGAGTTCCCATCCTCCCTCGGGCTATCCTATCTGTCGAGAACTAGTCCAGGGCTTGGCTTGGTGCAGGATCAACTCGACCAAAGATGGAATATGGAACATAAGATTATGTAATAACATGATTAGAAGGAAGGCGGGAAATATCACATAAGCTTATCTATCCCGTCTTCTTTTTATGGAAGAAAAACGGATTGGTTTTTTTGAGATGGCAAAAGGTAGAAAGAGTGTACCGTGAAGCAAGGTTCACAGAAGGTTTGAAGTGCTCTACCGATCATCTCGTTTTCGCCGTCCCGGCATGTTACCTTCCATGAGCACGAGTTATTCAACTCCCCCTTTTTTTAGTAGGCGCCTATTGGATCAGCATCTTATGGATCTTTTTCACCAGTGGTTTTTCCTGCGTCTCCCGTGCATCAGGGAGAGTCAGAGTATCAAGGGAATCAGGGTCGCAGCCCTCTAGCAGCCAGCACTTGCACCTCGCTCTTCTAATAATAAAGAGCAGCCTGCAGCTTTATCATCTTCTAGTAACGACCAGTTGCCTACGGATTATTCTTCATCCTCTATCGCAGCAGAGATGGCACCGACCCTTTTCTTTACAAACTGCTTTGACTTATGTTCTGAGATTATGGACTTTATTTCTGTAATAGCTTAGCCTTAGCTCCAGAGCTAGTTTTCCTTATCGAGGCTTCAATTTACCTAGAACTAGAAAACTATAAGAGTCGAGATAAGATTAATCTCCTAGAACTATTACGGTGCTGGTCTTGATTGCTTGAATTTATTTGTTGAACCGGCATTTCTTTCAATTCTTGACTTCCCGGGTTAAAGAAATTCCTCGAGCCGACTTCGGCTGCAAAAGACTTTTGCCTGACTATAGATAGATATAGTATGGGAACTAAGAAGATAAGTAGCCCATACATAATGTGAAGAAGGGATCCCACCGGTCGTTATTGATTGACCTTGAGTACTCTATAGAGTGTCACTTTTTTGGGGGTGCTTTTTGTTAGTGGAGTCGAATGTTCCCGAAAGAAAGTTATTGGCATATGTTGTGATATGCTTAACACATTTACCCTTTGCTTTATAGATTGATCTTTAGCTGAAAGACCCTATCCTTTATCCTGTTCCTGAAAGCGAATTGGTTTAGCTGTCACATTCGGAAGGTGTGAAATTGGCCAATGTGAAGTTTTGTTTTGTAATAAAGGTTCACAGAATAGCCAATTTCATAAGGGCAGTAGACAGAACGGGAAGGTGCCAAGCCTGATTGCAGCACTGGTAAGGGAAGGAACTAGCTCTCAAGGGGGTGACTACATTGAGTGTCATATCATAGACTAAGCGGACCTTTTGCTGCTTTCGAAGTTACTTGCCTTTCTTGATTCCTAAACTGACGTACCAGCCTGCCCATGGCATGGCTTAATGTACTAAGACGTCATTAGTCTTATAGTCTTATGTTTGGATAGGACTAGACAGTGATGTGATGGCTCACTGCCGAGCCTGGATTGACGTACAACCCAGAATTCACAAAGAAAAAAACTAAAGAATGTTTCCGATCTCGACCAAACCATGTCTTCCATAAATTCCTCCTCTCTATATCCTGAGGGATATTAAGGAAGTCAAATCTAGTCTTATCGTTTATCTCCTCAGAGTGAAGTGCCGTACGCTTTAGGTGCTAAAACGTCTCGTCTATAGATCATAAAAGAAGCATCTTCCATAACTTCACATAGGTTTGTTTGACCGATTAGGACCCAATGTTCTCAATAAATAGAATAAATAAAGCGAAGGGAGCCCACTTCCCACTCTCCCTTCCCCACCCCAGTCCAGTAGGGGTGGCCTCGCTCGCGCCTTCGGCTCGAGCTACTTTTGCTTCTGCTTTCGGGAAAAGATAGCTTGCTGCCCAAGTCTACCTCCCAAAAAGCAAGCAAGCCATATCCTAACCAACCTACCAACTCAACTTAACCCCCGTCTCTGTTCCCTTTGTTCTCTTTCCCCCTCGTTACCCGTTAAAGTTAATTCAGTAATTAGGCTTTGCCCGGAATTTATGAGATCTTCTCGTCTGGCAAAAATATCATCCAGAATCTCGTTTATTTTATGGAGTTTCTGGTTGGAAGCTGATTCTAGCTGAAGATCATCCTCAATGTCTTTCAGAACGTTAGAGCGTAGTCTTCTGCTTTTTCGCAGAACGCGTTGTATTTTGTTTTTTAGAAACTCCAAGGTAGGGGCTTCTTCTGGTTCCCTGACCCCGGCGGGTTGACCAGGAGCCTCCCCCTCTTGCAGCTCATTTATATCATTCAGAGGTTGTTGGATGGGGGCCGGCTGCTCGACGGTACTACTGGAAGCGGCGGGTCCCGAGCGGGAAGGGTGATGTAGCTCTTGGTTGACGCTGGCTTCAGAGCCAGCATCAGCCCCATACATTACCATAGGAGCCCCATCGGCAGTTAGGATAGCCTTGACCGCCAAACCAATGGCGAAGGCCAGACCCCCTGAAAAACCGATTTTCCCAAAGAGAAGGGAGAGGGATCGCCCTGCTAGTGACCAAAATATCTGCCAAAAGAAGGAAGGGTGGTCCCCCAGGATCATCGAAATCCAATAGCATACCGCCATGAAGATCAAGAAGGAAAGTCCCGAAATTAGGACCACTATACCATTACCATCTTGAAGAAAGCGTTTACTAATACTAAATTGATTTCGTATCATTTCCTTTCTTTGATTTCTCATTTTGCTCCTCTTCCTGTTCTATTGATCAAAAACATCCAGCAGCAAGATAGCGCCGGTTTACCAACCAAGAAAGACATGGGAAAGGGTGCACACGGGAAACAGGAAAGCATTGGGATATCAACTACCCGCTCTAATAGAATTCCAGAAACACAACACGAAGAGACTTTACTGAATGACTTGATCGATCGTACTAGATAGATAGTCTCTGATAGACAACCTTTCATACGCAATTTTTGATCCAATCTCGCACTTGGTCTGATCCTCTTTCTTGATGGTCTTAAACCTGAGGTCCGACGTGATGTCATCTCCCAGTCTCCTACTTCCTTGGTACGAGCTGCATCACTGGCTCGTTCATTTGACGAGCGCTACCTGTTACAGAGTTCGGTTGCACGATAAAAACCAATGGTGCCTTCCTCATCGATGCGGACCTCTCCGTCCAATTCATCTTCTCCTTCACTTACGTCAACTAAATCTGCATTGCCGCCTCTCCTTCCGTCTCCTCCAACTAAGCCTCTGCCACCAGTGAAGAAATTGTCGGCAGCAGAAATGCAACTGCGACGGGAAAAGGGGTTGTGCTTTACTTGCGACGATAAATTCTCGTGGAAGCATGTCCGAATCGCCTATACATGATTCTGCAGGTGGATGAACCGGATGGCGATGTTTCCTCCTTTGTTGTCGCCGAACCTGTTCCACCGGATCTTCCGTCGGATGATTCTCCAACTTTGCATCATTTGTCATTACAAGCTTATCATGGCACTTATGGCAAATGTACTATCTACTTTTCTGGGTCGATTGCAGGCACCACCGTGCGCATTCTTCTCGATGGTGGCAGTTCTGACAACTTCATTCAGATGGAGAAGATTCCGAAAAGGAAATCTCAATCCAATCGCTGGGTGAATAACGAGTGGGACCGGTTGGATCCAACATTGACCCATATGGGTCAATGTTCAGCTGATGCTTCATAAAAAAATTATATATCCATCACTCTAGCACACCGCTTGCCTATTCCTCCTACTAAGCAGCCCGGTGTGCATAAGCAAAACAAACCAGAACGCCTCAAATAACAGCATTCTAGTTGGAAGAGAGGAGGTAAGGGTTGTCCTTACAAATGAAATGGGAATGGGGAAACTTTTTCATTCAGCACGGTGTATAGCCTATCCTATTAAGGAGCGAAGCGCTGCTCACGTTAAAGCTACTGTGTTGACTGTAACTACACTACGATAATTTTCATTTTTCTCCCCAAAAAAAGCAATTCTAGCACAAGAGTCAAATAACCTTTTAACCTTATTTCCGCTAAACCTGACCTTCGCCCAACAGTGAGTTCTAGCTATGGGGAATTTGAATGAAAAGTGGGCCTTGAGCACTTCCAAATACTTGAGTGGAGTGCTCACGCCCTTTATCAAATTGATATGCTGACGCGTATAAACACTCAAGCGTATAAACGCGGAAAGTACGATTCCAAATACACCAACTGCGCTCAACAACAGGGGTTTCTACAGTTTCTACCAGTTCCAGTGTATCGTAGCAGTCAGTAGGCAGAGAAGGAGTCAAAGGCGAATCTCTCTTTGCCCCCCTCTTCAGTCAATGCTTTGGCTTTCGTCTCTTTTGCCCTTTTATGTGACCAGTTTTGTATGTTAGCGCTAGGGCTATTATTAGACTTTGGTTACATGAAAAGATAACTAACAGAAATAAAAAGAGAGCAGCCAAAACTAACATGCCACTCTACTTACATAGCACTGCCCCTATAATATGACAAAAAGTATTTAAACACCCCAAACGAATCCAATCCATGAACGAGCTAGCAGCATGGCCCAACTAACTTTCCTTGGAATACAAACCCAACTAGACCTGATGAGCTCGAGGACACTGCTTGAATACATGCTCCAATCTTTCAAGAGATTGATTACATCGGGAAAAAGTACCAATCTGACACAAATGCCTCCTGAAACGCTGCTCATTGGCATTGGTAAGCAGCCGGTTCCAACACAACAACCACAAGAAGTCCCTATTTAGTTGATAAAAAGAATTACAGACTCTTGTGGGTAGATAAGTAGTATGCATCGTGTATACTGGGATTGACTGAGTCACAGACTGAATCAACGTAGCCCTGCCTTCCATCTCGCTAACTTAGTCTAGACTCTACTTAAAATAGAAGCATAAAGATTACTGCGTCTGCCGAAAAATAGGCACCAAAAAAGATCTTCCAAGATCAGTCACCTTAGAAAAACCACAATCTGAACTAATAGATGCTGATATTTCCCAAGGGAGATTATGGGAAGGAAAGATATCTTGGACTTTGCTGGGTGAATTCTTTGGCCTGAGCTTGCACAAAAAAAAGCTGCTTACAAGAGTCTGACCGAATTTGAGCAAGTGAAGCTTTAGCAAATAGAAGCTGGTCGAAAGTGAAAGTCAAGTCTTTAGATCGAAAGCCAATTCAAGTATCTGCTGCAGTGAAAATCCTTCTTTGAGACTGTATCATTGAATAGTCCCAGATTCAGAGTGAGAGTGACGGATGCTGTAGCAGCAGTGAGAGTCGGGGAAACTAAGTTCACATTGACTGTAACTGAGTAACTGATGAGTCACTGAGGTAACTAGCTGTACTGCGTAACGAACATTTTATCAGTTAGTGAAGGAGAACAGTAGGGATGAATTCTGCTGGATTTGGTAATTGCTCTAACTGAGTCTCTTGGGATTCGATTCGGGACCTTTCCCACCTCCCTCCGTTTTTAGAATGAATTTATTTTATCCTTTTTATTTTAAGCGTACTTAACCTGAACCCTGTCTATGAGTAAAGCAATCTTTGGAATCTTTCCTAATCCGCTTTCTCTTTTTCTTATGCCTTGGGAGCCCAGTCTTTAGGAGAAGCAGCTGCTCACTCGTGACTAAGGAATGAATGCCTGGTTATGTCAAACTATCCTAAATATATTGACCCTATCGGAGTTGGAGATAGGTACACGCGTAATAAAAGAAAGCTTTGACAGATCCATCGATCACGTTAAGTGCACATAGCCCCTTTATTTCGGTTGGTCGCTTTTCGCCCTACCTCTTTCGCTAAGACCCTTGTCCTGTCCCTAGATATAGCACGTTTAGGAACCTATCCTAGAGATTGTGTGCCAATCCTGTTTTCCATTCTCGCATGAAGCACATTGCCATTGATTATCATTTTGTGCGTGATAAAGTATCTAAATGCTTGCTTCAAGTGTCTCGTGTCTCAACCAAACCAAGGATCAACTCGCTGATGCTCTCACGAAATCATTATCCCAGCAACGGTTCTCAATCTTACGGTCCAAGATTGGTGTCTCCAATGAGAGCACCATCTTGCGGGGGCGTATAAGTGATAAGGGTCCAAGGTTTTCATCACCAGCAAAATCCTCTCTCAAGAGATAGTTTTTATCTCCACCTCCACAAATCTTGGCTAGATAACCAACTAACAGAGAGAAAGACTCTCCTGTAACTTAGGACTCTAGAGATATGGTTGTAATCTTTTCTTTTTTGTTTGAAATTGCCTAACATGTTGTATCATATACTATATATATATACTGTTTATACACAGTTGAGATCAATGTACAATTTTCCTTGAATCTCAACCATTCTGTTCTATTCTTATATACTCATATGATCCTTGGTGCTTTAGTAGGCGCAGGAATTACATGATCTACAGATACAGAGTTTCCTTCATCTGACCATAGACTAGAGCCACTTTTGATTCTGCAATGTTTTTTTAATTACTCCAGATTCTTTCATTTCCTTGTAAAGATCATTTCCTTCACGAGTACGCTCCCCCACTCCGCCGAATAGTCCGATTTTTCCTCCACGGCGATAGGGGGCTAAAAGATCTACTACTTTTATTCCTGTTTCAAAAATATAAAATTTTGTATCTAACTGTATAAAGGCGGGCGCAGATCTATGAATGGGGGATGTTGTGCGAGTATCTACAGGGCCTAAATCATCAACAGGTTCGCCAAGCACGTTGAAAATTCGTCCTAGAGTAGCCCTGCCGACTGGAAGACTTAGAGGAGCTCCCGTGTCAACCACTTCCATTCCTCTCATTAGACCATCTGTAGCACTCATAGCTACAGCTCTAACTCGATTATTTCCTAATATAAGAATTGCTGTACTTCACAAGTCACATTCATTTATTGACCGGTAGTCTCTACCTTGAACTACCAGAGCGTTGTAAATATTAGGCATCTTGCCCGGTCTTAGGTGTAGCCTTTCCCCCCGGCCAATGATTTGAGCGATACGTGTCCCCGGTTCTTTTTTTGCAAGTTAAACTTGCAAAATGGCTAGTCAAGCATAAGAGTAGGGATAAGCCCTGTAAGCCAATATGGATTTCTTTATCCTATAGAAGATGCTTTCCCATATATTTTTAGTGCTTTTAGATTCTATTTATATATAGTAGCCGGCCTAGTGGCTATCCTCTTTCCTGCAGTCCTAAGCTAAGTCCCTGTCCTTATCTATGGGCTGGAGATATGAGAGTTTTGGATTATGAAACAAGAGCATTCTAGACTTCTCTGTCTATAGCTCTCTCCTTTGTCTATTATATTAATGTCTAGGAGCAGTAATTTCATTGTTAGGCTAGCTGTCTCTTGCTTTAGTTAGTTGAAGGCTTCTGTAGGCTGGGCTGGACCAAAGGATCGTTCTCCTTTTCTTGAGCGTAAAGGATGTCCCACTTCCAACCTGTAACTGACTTCAATCTGTCTTAGTTGGTTGACGCATATATCTCTTTAATAATATGTTTAGGATTCAATCCAGCCCCAAGCGTACCTGGAGCTACCCTGTTTACCGGATCCAACCAACGATTAGAGGTATGCCCGTCCGGTGTCGGTCCCTCAAAATCTTTCAATATGGCGGCACCCCGCTTTCCAGGTGGCACTCAGAAAGAAAAAGCGGGATTCAAGCGATGGGGCCCTCCTCACCTCTCCCCACCCCTTTCTCACAGAAGCAACCAAAGTCAAGGTTACTCGCTATGAGAAAGGCCTTCCTTTCACTCCGCTACTTTGGACCCTCTCAAGCCAAAACAAAAGCCTGCCAGAAAGCTTTCCTTTCGGTCAGCTGCCCCTCAATCGCATTTGGGCGTTCTTTCTCTCTTATTGGCAACACCCACTAAAGGGGCATGAGCAAAAAAGACACCGGAAACAAGTGGGTAACCCCCAGGAGACGAGTTGATTCATGCAGTTATTGCATAAATCTTCGATTTGGTCTTGGAAAAGATTTTCCACAACCGAGTCCTTCGCCGGAGGAGTGGGGGTCGGAGCGACGGGCCCCGGGCGGGAAAGGGGGTTTGGTAGACCTTTTGGTTGACGCTGGTTTCAGAGCCAGCATCAGCCCCATACATCAACATAGAAGGAGCCTCATCGGCAGTTAGGATAGCCGCCTTGACCGACAAACCAATGTCTAGCCCAGAATTTGCCAGGACTATTCCAGTGAGTCCTCCTATGGTGAACAAAAAGATGAACCATTTCATAATAGAAAGAGCCCGCTGTAACTTGGGCCTTGTTAGATAGAAGCAAAAGAGACGCACTTGTATACCTAAAGGAAGGAAAAAAGTAGTGGAAGAAAATAGAAAGCAAG
>Ga0214542_1003775_pt1 | contig 30479 bp, 11 predicted proteins | sample CNSS1metaG_FD_160096 | JGI IMG/M metagenome (GOLD analysis project Ga0214542, IMG submission 160096) | Root nodule microbial communities from cowpea collected in UCLA plant growth center, Los Angeles, California, USA - CNSS1 | ecosystem: Host-associated > Plants > Roots > Nodule | place: USA...
ATATATAATATATATATATATATATATATATATATATATATATATATATATATATATATATATTAAGTATTAAATTGAATTAAAAAAGTGTACAATATGGAAACAGAAATGCTCCATCCAATAGAAATCAGTATTCATGAAAGGGAATGCATTAGCTAATATAGGCCAATCGCACTGCCCGAGCTGATTCCAGAATTCAACATTTTATTATTATAATAATAATAATATGTATATGGTTTAGGGAATGGGGGTGGGTGGTGTTGAATCTCATAATTGCAAAACACAAAATGGTTTCACGAGACAAATCATGACCAAAAGACAAAAAACTCCAGCTCATAGCGAACTACACAACATTCCTCACAATATTTTCACTTTTCCTTTTAAATAATATGCAAGTTTTCTGCTTCGAAATTAAGATTTTTAAAAGATAAAAGGTATACTATACTACTCACTGACAAGTGACAAGAACATGCTGGGCTCACTTTCATTTTGTTCGCATTTTAACTTACATCTAGCTTAAAGTATTTATTTAATAATTAAGTTCTTATTATTTGAAATAAAACTATTATGTTAATTAAAGACGGATTATGTAATCCGTTTGGCGAAAAATTAGTTATTTTAGGGAAACAGAATACGAATTCCGTTTCGTAAAAAAGTGTCAAAAATTTTTTTTTGAAACGGATTACAGAATCCGTTTCACTTTTTTACGAAACGGAATTCGTATTCCGTTTTCCATAAATTTCAACTTTTTTTCGCAAAACGGTTTACGTAATCCGTTTCGTAAAGGTTTGAAACGGATGTCAGGATGCGTTTCATACAAGATTTCGTGTTGTTTTTTTAAAACGGAATGTGGAAGCTGTTTCATAGTTTCTGAAACGGAATACGAATTCCGTTTCACATCATAAACTGAAAAAAAAAAGTTAAGCACACTTGGAGAGAAGATAATAGGATGCAGGTTACTCACACTATCACCTTCCTTCAAAGAACCGAGAAACATAGAACCTTCAACCACCACAACCACAATGGACACTGAGACACTGAGTGAATAAACAAGATTGCTTTAAAAAAAATGAATGAAAGTGATACAAACCTCGGAAGAGGGACCACCACCCAGCAGAGAATGAAAGAATGAAGCAGACAAAAATTAAAGCTCAGGGACCTCAGGAACCACACGAGAATGAAACGGAGAATGAAACTGAGAAAATTTTAAATGAAGGCACACAGTGAGACGGAGAAGCAACAGGAGAACAAATAGTATCGTTTTGGGGGTGCAGAAGTTGGCGACGCAGTAAATGAAATTTACTGCGTCCCTACCCACTTTCACCTAAATATCAAATAAGGTATAACAGTAAATTTTGGGGTACAGAAAAACTGTTGGAGGTGCAGGGAGAAGCACCCCTCAATGTTCTTACTCTTCTGTACTTATCATATTTTGGTATTGTCCATTTTATTTGCACTTTTCCTTTTACTTTAGCATTTCTTATATACGGAAAATAGTTTCCATAATTTTAGTTTATATATTATGCGTTTAATGTCTGTTTTTATTAAATAATTTAATGACTTTTATGAGTTGAATAATGGGTTAAATAGAATAACTTTAACTAAATAGCTTTATGTTTAATATATGTTCAATTATAATAGAAAACCCCAATTGAATTAATGAACAATAAAAAGGAATTAAATTATCTTTTTTTTTCGTATTTTCATTTTAATAAATGAGTTAGATTGTTGCGGTCAATGTGATGGCCTTCTTTTGACATCTTGATTAACCACACGTTACATTTAGGTCTTTGATTCAATTTGGCCTATATGTTTTGTATTTAATTGACTTTTTTTTTTAAAGATTATTTAATTTATATTTTTGTAAAAATAATTATGGTCTATTTTGTTAAATTCGTATTAACTTGATTTGGAAGTTGATAAGTGTATAATTTAAGTGACTTTGCATATCATTTTGATGCCAAGATTGCATAAAACTCCTTCATCGAGTAAATCAACCCTCATATACTTAGGAATATATAATGAAGTACTAAGGATTAGAAATTTGTGAATGTGATGGTATTTGATGAATTTCAATGATTTTTGTCGGATTTGGTCAATGGTGAAGCTGAGCCACAAAGCTGGCACTAAGCAACTAAGGCGACAAAGGAAGAATTCAAACTTAAGCCTTATAATTGAGTTTTTGAGTATGCAAGAAAGATAATCAAATCTTCATACTTTGTTATGTTTTTGAGTTTTGGCATAAAAAAGGAAATGTTAGAATATTTGTATCACTGCACATGGCAAGGCGTAGCATGGCAGTTGCAGTAGCCGTGGCTACTTGCTGTTTGGTGACTTTCATAAATTGGAACAGAGGGGAAACGAAGAACACATAACCTCGTACACCTACATCTTCTTCCTTGTTCTATTATCTGCAACCTGCACACAACAACATTCATCCTTAACCCATCATAATCGTTTCCCCATTTCACTCTTTTTTTTTTCCTCCACCAACAACTCATCCCACACGGTCACCAACAAGCATCATCACCTTCGCCCGCACGTTCTGCCTGCACAAATACACACAAACACCAAATTCACATTCATTCTTCATCATCAATAGAAATCATCCAACTCCCGGATATCACCTTCGGCACCTCCGTTTCTCGTCTTCCCCATCCAATACGCAAATTCATTGACACAAACCCAATAATCCAAACTCCCGAAATCAAAACAGAGAGAAAAGAAAAATCGTCGGCGGCATCTCGAATTGTGGTGGTATTGGTCGCGACGGCCACAAGGTTTGGTGTTTAAGTGAGCCACGTCGACGCAAGAAGAGGAAGAGGGGAACTCGGTGGCAACTGGCATCTCTGGTAGTGCTCTCTGCAAACGGCGATAGCACCGTGGCGGCAGTCCAGGTCGCAGCGATCTAAGTTGGCAAACGCGAGGCTGGAGCGGCGTGGTGTGCGACGGCGTGGCTCCAGGACCTGGCCTGTCTCCTCCGGGAGAAGAAACGAGAAGGGAGGCCATTTGGGGAGGTTGGTTCTCGCCGGCGACACCTCCGGTGATGACTGGCGTCGACGGCGGCGTCTCTCGCCGGCCTTCGAACGTGCGTCAGCGGCACCTGTCGCTGAAGTCGTGGGCACCTGCTGCTGGAATCGTGGTGGCTTGTGGGGATGTAGAAGAGGGAGGCTTTGCAAAGAAAAAGCTTTAATTTTAATTACGTTTAGTTTAATTAAAAATTGGGTCTGACCATATTGTGTACTCCGCCAACCCCTTTGTTTTAATCTCTGCACCTCCATTATTGTTTGTGTTGGATTGTTTCTCCTATTTATTTATTTTTTATTGCAGCCCATAGTTCACTGTACACACTTCCCATTAATTGCTTACTGCACCATCTTTCACTATTTTGCACACTTCTTGATTTTATTTTATTTTTGCGTTTTATTTTTTGTTTTGGGCTTTTATTTTATTTTTTTAAACATTTTTCAGACTTCCATCTCACTTCCTTTTGATATCTCACTTTCTCTCACACTAAACTTGTGTTTTCATAATATAAAAATTATAAAATTATAAAATAAAAAAAATAAAAAAATTCTTTCTTTTCTTTTTTAGTGTCTGTTCGATCACTCGTATCGTGTCACATTGATTTTTAAATAATTTAAAAATACCAAAAAAACTATAAAATTTCAAAAATATAAAAATGTCCACATTTTCAAACAAACAATTTTATTAAGAACTACGTGATCCTTAATTCTTGATATGTAGGAGCAAGGTTAGCCCTTATCACCTTCACTTCCAACAATCAAGTCATTTTCCAAATATCTTTTAAAGAATTATGTAACTCTGATTTCTCATTTTGAATGAGGATAAGTAGGATTAAGGTCAATCCTTGTCGGACCCAAAAAACCAAAAGTATTTTTATTTCCTTTATATATTTTGTTCTTATTATTTTCAAGGAAGATTAACATTTTGAAAATCAAATAAACTTTGCATGTTTAATTAAAGGTACAGCTGTCAGGCAATGCTAACACCTTCCTTACACGTAATCGACTCTCGAACCCAAAAATTTGGTTTTTCGCAGACTTGTTTTATCTTCATGATTTTCCATAGTTTTCTATAATAAACTATAGTGGCGACTCCAAAATCTCTTTTCAAACTAATTTCATTTTTGGTATGTCATCCCGTTGCAATTTTGATTGCGACAATATCTATTACATAATTTATTCGTAAGTGCGAATATTTTTATCGTCCATATGTATGATCTATTAACATGAAGGTTATAATATCTCCATATGAAGTAGTAGTAGTAATCCCTTTTCTTAAATACTTATGAGATAATGTTCATCTATCCAATAAAGTTCTCTTAGTCAAATAGAGTTCTATTAGTCAATTGTGTGTGGAAAGATATATCATAATCTAAATATGAAACTTGGAGAAACTTAGATGATAGGATAAAAACGTCATTCAACTCAAGGTGGTCGAGGAATCTAAGAAAGATATGGACTGAAAATCATTTATTGAAAAATGATAAATATATTTATTATTTTCATATGTTGGTAAACTATATTTTGTTGAAGTAGTATAATTATTGTTTAACTTCAAATATTAACAAACATATTAATTGTAACACATCTAAACATTACATAACAATTAAAAGGTCTTCTGAAAACTCCATAATCATCGCCAACCTTGTGATAACATGAAAAATCAATTATCATTTGACTATGATGGAGAAAAACATCCTACTTTTTTTTAAAGACCACAACACTTTGTTGAACAAGTTCAATACTTTTGCTAAACTAGTATGGGTTAAAGTCTAAATAAATAGTGTCAAGTTGATGTATGCAATTTTAGTGATATACATTTATCACTACTCTTATTTATCCGAAGTTTTAAGACAAATGACTTACATGTAGCGAATCCAGGATTAGGTTCTAGAAAGATGAATAACTTGGTGAGAGAAAATTAACACAAATTTTTAGAGTAATTTATCAATTTTAATATAAAGTCATCACTATGAAAGAAATAATTAAGAGGACAAAATCATAATATGGAATGGGAAAATTGGAGAAGAGATTGGGTTAAACAATAACTTTCTCCTTTTAAATTTTAAATGACATATTAATCTATAGAATATTTTTTTAAAATTTGAAAATCACACGACTAAATCTTGAAGCTTTTGACAAAAGTCATCAATACAATTTGACTCTAAATCATGACTTATCAAGAAATTCCTCAATTTTGCATGATTTTCTCTAACCTCTCTTCCAACACCATTCTCCTCATCCATCACAATCTCCACTGCTTTGCACACACTCTCCTTTCTGAACAAACCATCTTCTTCACCTTTCTCCACTTCAACCCCAACCTTCAAGTTGCTACCCAACATCCTAGCATTAATGACTTGGTCACTATCAAGTTGTGGCAATAACACCATTTGACACTTATTTACTAATGCCTCAGTTAACGAACCAGCACCACAATGAGTTATGAAACAACCAACTGATGGGTGTTCCAAAATCAATTGTTGTTGTATCCATCCATTGTGAACAATCCCTCTCCCCTCAACCCTTTCCTTAAACCCTTCTGGCAGTGCAGCGTCAATTGTCTCAAACCCAATTGGAACTTTTACAACAACCAAAAATGGAAGTCCTGTAAGTTCAAGACCCAGTACCAATTCTTGGAATTGATCATGTGATAATTTCCATTCACTCCCAAGAGCACAGAAAACCATAGAGCCATCCTTGAACCTTCCAAGCCACGCACTCCATTTTTCCTCTAAAATAGTGTTGGGTGACTCAGGTATGATAGGTCCTGAAAGGAGAATAGACTTTCCAAATTGCTCCGCAAGGTAGTCAACATAAGGCCCCTCAATTTCTCTACAACCTTTGAACCCAATTGCATCTGATAAGGTTAAACCACCATATATGCGGTCATAAAAGAGAACACCACTACCAAACTCCCAATTCCTCTTAGAAACAAGAAACTTAGCTTCATGTGCATGGAGTTTGATAGATGATACGGGGTAATCAAGAGGGGGTTGCATGAGGTCAAGTTCAGTTAAGGCACCCTTGTGGTTCATCCTTTGAGGGGCTGTTGTGTAAGATATTGTCGCAGGGCTAACAATCATGTATTGAAAGGATTTGATCCCTAAGCGAGAAGTAATGTTTGGAAGCCAATATGTGAAGTCAAAGAAAACAATTTGCGGCTTTAGTTGATTGAGGAGAAGCTCTATATCCCTCTCAGTGCGGTCCATAGCTGTCATAATGAGTGGACCTAGAGAGAAGGATACATCGGAAGTGGTTTCTGCACCATGAGGAAGGCCTTCAACATGAGGAACATTGATAGGGTAAAAGGTGATGAGATGTGGGAAGAGGTTGAATTGCTCTAACTTGGATTGGGTTCTTCTAGGGATGAAGAAGGAGATTTTGTGTCCTCTTTTTGCTAATTTGTTGGAGAGGTGGAGATAAGGTGTTAAATGTCCCATGGCAAACCATGGAAACATTGCTATGTGCAAAGAAGGTGCATCCATTTTTTCTGTGTCCAACTTGCTGCTTCCCTACTGCATATTCAAATATATAAAACCAAGTTTTCTACCTAAATCATTGATTGCATATTCAAATATATAAAACCAACTTTTCTACCTAAATCATTCATTTATTGGTATGATGCAATCATTGAAAAACATGTAAACTTAAAATATCATACGTTGATATTAACGCTACTTTGGACCTTTCTAAGAAATAATGGGGGTTTGTTAAATTGAGTGCGTTGTCTATAAGTTTTGCAACAATTTTTTTTTTTTTTATCTTTATAAGGGATAAGAGAGAAAGTATACTAAATAAAACCCAAAGTAATGGTCTTTATGGGTAATGGCACTTTAACCTTGTTAAAAATTTATACCATTATTCTACAATCCATTTTATTAATTTTTATTTTGATAATTTAATTTATATTTTATAGATAACTTCCTTTAATACTTATTATTATTATTATTTAAAGAAGCTAAATGGGTGTAACATTTATTCGTCGGAATAAAGTTGCCATTAGTTGTGATTCTTGTCGTATTTATTTGTTTCATCAATTTAGGACGAAAGTATTAAATTGGAGCATGTCTTATTCTAATCCCATTTGCACCTACTTTATTCCCCCCAGCTACACATCAGTTGCATACGTTCATGATCCATAATTTAGCTTCTTCTTTTTTTTTGTTTGATTTTAAATATTTGTTGTTTGATTCTAACTAGCATTCGGTAGACCAAACCATTATTATTATTTTTTTAATTTATGAAAATGTTTGTGTATTTTTAATTAAAATTGACGTCAAAGTAAAGAAAAATGAAAATATACGGGACGCAGATTTCAAAGTAAAAAAAAAATCATTTCTATAGGATAAATATTACACTTTCTTCTTACCGTACAAATAAATACACTATAATCAATAGATAGGATGAATGAATTTTGAGCAAAATGTGTAAACAATACATATAATTAATCAAAATGCAATAACAACAATATTCACAGAAAAGAAAATATGAAAAACTTATTAATAAAGTGTAAATATTGTTTTTTTTTTCTTTTTGAAACATCAAATGAAGATCCAACAATTGAAAAGAATAATCATCTACGAACCAACTAAGATAACTTGAATCCAGCATTGAATTTATTTTTAGTGAATTTTTGTCAATAAAACAAACATCTTATAAGTAAGGAGAAAGAAGACATGTACCTTTTTTTGCAGCTATTTCATTATTTGGACTAGATTTTTTTTGTCATTAATCTATCCGTTAAATTTTATTAATTGAATGTTCGCATATTATTTTTAAAAATAAAGATATTACTCGAAATATGAAAGTAAAACGATAAATTATTGAAGAAAATAAATTACAAATAAAAAATAGAAGAAAAGGATAAAGTACTCAAATATAAATTATTCCAGTGGAGTGGTTGAGAATATTCTAGTAGCTCGATGAGCATCCTTATGACTTAAGATTTATATGGATAATTTACACGTCTCAACTCTTATTATAAAATACATTATCCAAATAGCGTCCCTCAATATTAAGTTTCTCATGCCATACTTTTAAAGAATGAACATTGGACCATCATCAATGGTTGGTTGAGATAAAATACGAAGATTAGTGGTAAAAAGTAGTTATTATGAAGAAATGAAATAGTTAAAATTGTTGGAAATCAATAAAAATATTATCGTCTTTATTTTCAAGAATCATTCTAATAATAGAAAAATTAGATAAAAATAAGGTTAAAATACTTTTTTCTCCCGATTTTCGTTAAGTTTTGTCAAATAAGTCCTAATTTTGGTTTTGTGTTCCAAATTTTCGTCAATTTTGTTCAATTGAATTTTTTTTGCTAACACCGTTTAAATCATTAACGACCATGAACAGTGTCAAGTGACACGTGTCACTTCATTTTTTTTTTAAACTAGTGCCATACCCGTGCGTACGCACGAGTGTTGTGTTTTTTCTCTTTTTCTTTTAATTTTCTGTTTGTAAAATAAAAAAACATTAGTTATATTTACAGTAAATAATTATTTTATATATATTATTATACAATATTATTGTTTACACGAATAATAATAATAATAATAATGAATATTAGAGCTATATATTATTAGAATTAGGATGGATAAATGTTACTTTAATATTTGTCATTATAATTTTTAATAAAGTAATTTAAAATTGATTACAAATCACTTTATATATTTTGTTAATTACTTGGAATTAAAATATATTATATTTTTTAATAGATTACTCTAAAATTGCTTACAAATAATTAGGGATGTAAAAAAAATTCGTACCCGCAGGTATCCGTGGATAAAACCCGCAACGGGTAAGAAATGGATATTAAAAATGGATACCCGCTACCCGCAGGTATGCGTATTTTTAATACCCGCATGTTAACGGGGCGGGTACGGGTATCATAGTATCCGTACCCGTGGATATCCGTACCCGCTAAACTTAACCCTTATATATATATATATATATATATATATATATATATATATATATATATATATATATATATATATTAAAAAACAGTATGAGTCTTCATTCAATAATGGTGGTCAGATTCTTATCCCACAAATGAGTAAATTACTTCCATATACTGTGGAGGCATTGATGTGTCTCTAGGACTGGTTATGGACCAACATGGAAGGTAAAGAAATTAACACTTTTACTTAGATATTTTAATTACGTGATTGTTAGAAATTTTTACTGAACTTCTTATGTTTTAAGGCTCTTCTAGATTAAAATTGGACAACCACGAAACTTTATACAATGTTGCAAGAGGTAGACATTGATGAAGTTAGTAATTTCTTTAATATTTTATTCAAAAATAAACTACAATATAAATTGATAGTGATTTTTTATTTGTTTGTTTTTCAAGAATCAATCAGAGAAAGGGGACTTGTTGATCTAAGCACTAATTATGGTTAAATATTTATTTTTTAAAATATTTTTGTAAATACCCGCGGGTACCCGTGGATACCCGCTGATATGAAAAAAATAGACGGGTACCCGCATAACGGATACCTGACGGATATGGATACGAGTACGGGACGAATATTTATCCAGCGGGTAGGGTACGGGGAGCTACTACCCATACCCTACCCGCCCCATTGACATCCCTACAAATAATCATAGATATTTTATTAGATGGAATAATAAAATATTATGTTTTTTAATTACTAACTAATAAATAAATTGGTTACAAATAATATTATGGTTATTATTATTGTGATATTTATATATTAAAATGTCACCTGATTATTAGTTATTATAATCTTTGGAGGGATATAATAATTAAAAGTTTAAATATAGTTGCAAAAGTGAGGAATTGTTTTTTTTAATATATTAGAATACAAAATTACAAACATTGAGAGTGATAGATGGGAAATGATGTTTTTAATATTTAAATATAATTTTTATATTTAAATATAACAATAATTATATAAATAATTTGATAATATTTAGATGTACATTTATTTGCTTTAAATTATAAAATTGATTAATGATATGTAATTAGACCATATAAAAGGTTGAAGTGGAGTTTACACTTTTCAATATAAAATATAAACATAAGATATTTTAAAATTTCTAAATGAGAAGAATAACAATACAATAATGATAATGATAATTATTATAATACTAATACAAAATAATAGTACTATTATTAATAACATTAATATTAATAATAAAAGTAATAATAATACTGAATATTTATTAATACTAATATTAACACTGATAATAATAATAATAATAATAATTCAAATAATTTAAATAATAATAATATTATGGATTTTGTGAAAAAGAATAATCGTATAAAAATAATTAAATAACTAATCACAAGTATTCTTAATAATAAATAATATTTATTTCAGAATAATAATAATTTTTTTTAATAATAATGTTAATAATAATACTAATGTAATACAACTAATAATAAAAAGTAATGGTTGGTATTGAAACATACTCATGTGTTTAGGGTTATTATTATTTTTTAAAATTATATTAAGAAAGTTAATATAATTATAAATAATATGATATTTTTTTTACTAATATATAATCAAAGAATTAATGTTAGTTGTGCACAAACTCACATCACTTACATGTATATAATTTGTAATTTAATTATATGTCTTAACTTATGAAATTATTTTTAAAAGTATACTTTATATAATCTATATAATATTTTATGATTATATTAGATATATTAAAGTTAACTCCTTTGTATCTAAAGTCTCTGCAAATGGTATAAGAAAATTTCTCTGGTCAATTAATTAATGATATGTAAACATGTCAAAGTGAGCCAACCCAGCTCACACGGGTTGGCTCACCACGAGCCGGGTTGAAAATGAGTGAACCCAACCCAGCTCACTTTCCAGAAATATCCATTAATACTAATAATATTAATTAAAATAATAATAATAATAATAATAGAATAATCTAGAATTATATATATCGTACAAAATAATAATAATAACAATAGTAATAGAAGAATAATAGTAATATTGTTAAATATTCATTAAATACTAATCACTTTAACACTAATAATATTAATATATTATTAATTATGTATAGTAAAATAACATTGTTGTATGATTAAAATTTATAATTAAAAATTGTAATCATATACTATATATTATATTAAAATAAAATACATATTCACGGTCATTATTAAAATAAAATATAGAGATATTATGCATTACATAACCGATACAAAATAAATACAACAAAAGGTTTGAATTGAGTTTATAACAATAATTAAAAAGAATTGGCCGAATGAAATTTAAAAAAAAGTTAGATGTACATAGAGAGTCAATGTTTCTTTTGTTTTTTCTTTTTAATTTATATTTAAGTTTATAATTATATATAGTTATAAAATAATATTTTAAAAGAGAGTTTGATGATAAAAAACCTAAAACATTAATTATGGGTATTTATTATTTAGTGACACATTAATTAAAAAATAATAATATTATTTGAATATTAATTTCTTTAAATAAATGTAATGGATAAATATTTGTTACAGATTTTAAAGATAAAGTTTTACTGTGTTTAATGTCACACAATTACAACAGAGATAAAACAGAGACTTAATGGTATATTTATTTAGCATATGTTGAATCAAATTTAAGGTTAATCATGTAATTGTGCACTCAACCAAATCCAATCATTAAAAATAGTTTTTTTTTTTTCTACTAACATTCTAAATATGAAAATAATAAAGTGTAATAAATTTATTAATTTTCAATAAATATAAATTCAATCTTCATTGAGTGTTAAAATTATAGCATTAATAAATTGATAAATAAAGAAATAAATTAAAATAAAATATAACAATTGATTATATTTATAATAACAAACAGTAATAGTAAAAGTAACATTAATAATTAAAATGAATATTAATTATCGATAAATAGATTATAAATTAAGAAAGACGTCGTGAATCGATTCTTGAATTTTTTTTTCCATAATCAACTAATAACTATGATTAAAATAGTTCATCAACACGGTATTTATAAAAATAAAGTAATATTAAAACTAACATTGTAAATGAAAATAGTGAAATGTAATAAATATATTTAATAAATATTGATTAAGATTTTTTGAGTAATAATTAAAGAAATAATTTAAAATAAAATATATTTATTGATTAAAATAATAATAAAAAAACAATAGTAATTATAATAGTATTATTAATTACCGATTAAAACTTCGTTTATAATTAAAGAAATTTAAAATTATTAATAAAATAAACTAATTGATAAAATATTTTAGAAATTAATCATGCAATTATTAATTATAAATGTACAAATTTAAAAGATTTCAAAACGTATAGAATAAAAATAATTCACTGATAATTAAAAATTAAAAACAATTAATAGAATTAATTAATCAGCTAATGAAAAGATTTAAAAAATAATCATGATTGATTGTATAAATCAATCCGATGTTTTACATATGAGCACAATTAATTATAAATTTAGTATTAGTATAAAAAATAAAATCTTGTTACATTAATTGCTGTTGTTATATGTTGTGATTTTGTTTTATTAGTTTTATAATTAATAAAATAAGCAAATTAAAAATAATTAATAAAATAAATTAATTGGTAAAAAATCTTTAGAAGTTAATTGTGTAATTATTAATATAAAATATATAATTATACCGTATTTATAAAAATAAAGTAATATTAAAACTAACATTGTAAATGAAAATAGTGAAATGTAATAAATATATTTAATAAATATTGATTAAGATATTTGAGTAATAATTAAAGAAATAATTTAAAATAAAATATATTTATTGATTCAAATAATAATAACAAAAACAATAGTAATTATAATAGTATTATTAATTACCGATTATAACTTCGTTGATGATTAAAGAAATTTGAAATTATTAATAAAATAAACTAATGGATAATAACTTTTTAGAAATTAATCATGCAATTATTAATTATAAATGTATAAATTTAAAAGATTTCAAAACGTATGGAATAAAAAAAATTCACTCATAATTAAAAATTAAAAACAATTAATAGAATTAATTAGTCCGTTAATGAAAAGATTTAAAAAATAATCATGATTGATTGTATAAATCAATTTGATTTTATAAATCAATCTATGTTTTACATATGAGCACAATTAATTACTAAATTTAGTATTAGTATAAATAATAAAATCCTGTTACACTGTCGTTATTATATGTTATGATTTGGTTTTATTAGTTTTATAATTAATAAAATAAGCAAATTAAAAATAATTAATAAAATAAATTAATTGATAAATCTTTTTTAGAAATTAATTGTGTAATTGTTAATATAAAATATACAAATTTAAAAGATTTCGAAACATATACAATAAAGGAAAAAATCACTAATAATTAAAAAATTAAAAATAATTAATAGAATTAATTGATTAATTAATAACAAAAATTTAGAAATAAATCGTATAAATCAATTATAAGTTATAATCAATAATTAATATAATCAATAATAATGTTTAATCAAGATTACGTAAAAATGTTTAATCATAAAGTAGATATTACGTGTAATATCTATATTAAGTCGTAAGAATTGTACATCCGAGGAAAAAAAAATATTACAAAGAAGTCAATTGGATGATATAACTTTTTTATAATTCCAACTTTTATTGCTTTTATATAAAATGTTATTAAAAGTATTTCAAACCACTTAGAACTCTCGTACTTTTAGGTTACAATATGAAAGCAAATGAAAAAAAAGTAACATTCATAAAGAGTAAACTGTTTCTTGAGACAAACATTTGCAACCATGACGTAGAAACTAACTGATCTTGCTTTGGAATTGTATCAATCAACTTTCAAGAGGTTCTCTGAAAAAATACTGTTTGTGAAAACCATTCTCCGGTAATCTGCCAGGTATATTTCATTCACAGTTCCAATTAAAATATACAAAATCTCCAGAACTTAAGTTAAGAAAAATCCAACAATGTTTGTCTAGAAATACAGCAATCAAAGAGCAAATCAAATGAAAAAAACTGGGGATCAAAACAATAAAAGTTGGTTGGGTAAATCATTACAAGTTTATAACAGATACAACGTTGGTAGCTTAAAAATAGTTTTCCAAACCTTTCTTATCATTCCATAGTGTTGCAGCATAGTGGTTCAGAGGACTCTTCAAGTTAGGCTCTGTCATTAGAAAGTAAATTGCTGAGACAAGCATGAAAAGTTGAATGCAAAGCTCAAAAGATATCAATATCAAGATCAAACCTTCCAATAAACTTTGAATAGACAGAAGAATAATGCTCTAATCATAAGCTGAAGACCACTTGTCCTGTAGAAACACACAAGTAGGACAATTATTAGCCCAAACATAATGTGTGATGGATGGAATACTTGGTGCAAATTGATGCAATGAAAATCAAGATTTCATCTATAAATATACTTGGCAATTCATATTAATGGTAGAGCAAAACCCAATTAAACACAAATAATGAATACATGAAGGATGTCCGAACAAATATTGCCAAGCTGGTTAACGTTTGGATGAAAACACATTGTCTCAAACTTCACTTGTGGGGCTTAAAAGGGTAGTCCAGGGGGGAAAACATAAAGAGAGTTTATAAGATAAACCCTCATACAAAGTTTCTTTTTCCACCTTTAATTGTACCAATCCATGTAAAAATACTGTCACCATTAGGGAAAGCCGATACTCCAAGATCTCCTCCACTCATCTGCAGGAAAAGTCATTTTCAGCATTTCATAGTGTTAGTGGCTGTGACAGAAAAATAACAAATTCTAATAATTGGAAAAGGAAAGCATATGTTACACCTATGTTTCTTATATATCAGTTGATATTCCAACAGAGATAATTTACACAATTTACCACCCTAATATAGATGTTGATTTAAAACAGTACATGAATAAATAAACACATGCTTCGCAGAGTAAAACTTTTCAATTCTTCAAAATAAACCGCCATACTTTCTTTGATTCATAAAATAAAATTGTTCCATTAAACCATCAACTGGACCAAAAATAGAACAAAAACGGTCATGGTTTTCTAAATGATTCTTGCGAATTCAACTTTCTATATCAACATTTATTCTACAATCATGAAATGGTCCATAGCAATAGTATCAACAATAATCATATTTTTTCAACTTTCTATATCAACATTTATTCTACTGTTGTTTTATAGAGAAGTAGTTTATATCAGTTTGTGCAAACCACAACTTATCAATTAGAGTCAGGGAAAAGAATTTAAAAGTTTAAAATACCTGATGATAGACCCTTGAAGCCATTACAGAAGAAAAAGGATATAGTTCTTCTCCGAAGTGATTTAAAAGAACCTCTGAAGTTCCACCAATAATGAAAGCACCTCCACTTGCACCTACTACAACTTTTAGCTTCCCATTCTACATGGAGATAGTAAGAAATCATTGCAAGAGAACAATGAGTACCTTAACTAATAATAATGAAACATTTCAAAACCACATAGATGATAATGTGGAAAAAGATAGCCAAATTTAAGAGTCAAGGATTTGATACCTTAAGGGCAATAGTTGGTGTCATGGATGATAGTGGCCGCTTTCCTGACACAATGAAATTGGCAGGAGCTAGCGGTGGAACATCCTTAGAAACATTTCTAGGCATGGAAAAATCATCCATCTCATTATTCAGTACTATTTCAGTACTTGGTGAAAGGATCTTTGAACCAAAATATGCATTTACAATAGTAGTCATGGAAATGACATTTCTCTCAAGATCTATTACACATAAATGACTTGTACCATGATCATGAATTTGATTCCACCTGCCAAGACAGTTAAGCAAAACTTAGAATTTTGTATCGCCACAAATAAATTTAGTTAGAATATTAATTTAGACCTTGTTTATTTGAATCTATATATATTCATTTTAGTGACCACACATACAAGCATTTCCAACCTCCTTTTCACATAGTGGAACCAAATAATATGACAACAATCATCGTTCCACATCATATTTTCAATGGAATGTTTCACATCCTAAAAAACTAAAATCACTTACATGATCCAAGAAAACAAAATATGTATTGAGCTTACAACTCTAATCCATGCCACAAGTCTTATTGCCTCATCCACCGCACACTCGGATGACACCAAATATATAATATTGAAACCTATAATAAAAAAAGACATACAAATTGATAAGGAGAAAACATAACTACTGAGTGATTGATGAATTACAAACACTGAAAACATAACTATAACACAATAAATCATCATTATTTCCAGTCAAAATTCCATATTGTTTATAAAGCATATACCTTTGACCAGCTGTATGGATTGAGATGTAGTAGGGAAGAACTCCTTTGTCTTTGCTGCCACAAAATTAAAAGGGCCTGAAACACATTATCATTTGTCACATGACCCAGTAAACATCGGAACAGATTGGTTCAGAGAACAAAAATATTAAAATAAAACTAAAAAAATGGAGAAATAATAAAAGTTAAACCTTTTTTTGTCTTTTTGCATGAGAACTTCATCTTGATCTTCAAAAACCTTCCATCTTCTCTTCAAAAATCACTGTCAACATCCAATTTCGTCTGGGTAAGAAATAAAAAAATTTCCTTTAAAATAATTAGGAGAAGGGAAAAATAGGAAAAAGTTTGATTTGTATATAGATATATTCCTACTTTTACTTTCATCCCATTTTTAATTTTTATTTAATTTTATCTTGCTTTATTTTATTTTATTTAATTGTATTTAATTTTATCCTTTTTATTTTATTTTATTTTATCTTTAAACTTTTAATTTAAATTTTAATATTTTTTTTACTTTTCTTATTTTATTTTGTTTTATTCTTTTTGAAAAATATAAAAAAAAGTGAAAATAATAAAAATGAGAAAAAGTAAAATGAAAGTCAATGGTGCGCCTTCTCTACACTTTTGAGACTTGGCATGAGAAAGGAAATGGTGGGGAAGTGTATCACTGCGTGGCAGCGCCGGTGGAATGGCAGAAGCCAACCTGCATCTCACTTTTGGCCCTTTTCTAAAAACCAGCACAGAATATGAGCAAAAGAGGAAACTGGCATGGTAAGAACAACGGTTAAACCATTTGAAAAAAGGGGGACTCTGGCATAAGGGGCAGCTCACTCGCAGGGGGAGGGGATACGATTTCAAAAATACAGTTCATATAGGGCGGAAAAAAACATTTTCAAAAGGAGGAAGGGAACCGGTTTCTGCAGAAGAAAGGGAGAGTGGGGCAACGAAAAAAAGAGAGTTGGGGGAGATCGCAGAGGTTTGGAAGAACAAGACAAAGCCACAGGGCTGCACGAGTGAAGGAGCATCAAGAGGTAAGTATCGCTGCCATGGAAATGATCTGAAAATGTATGTGACTTGTTGTGCATGGTTAAATGACCGAATATGATGTTCTGTTGTGCTCTTTTGCTTGTTGATTCATACGCCTGTGTTGTGAAGTTGGGGTTTCCATTTACACTGTGTTTATGCCATCTAAATAAAAACAAAAAGTCCAACTACAACGACTAACATCAATGTCACGTAATGCACTCCATCCTCCTTCACCATTCTATTCTCCTCTCCTCCGCCTGTACATACATAACATGACCAGCTTTATCTTCTAACCTTCCACAAACACTTCCCAACCGAACCCCATAGCCACAAATTACCTCCGTTTATCCCTGCCGTCTCCATTCCCCAAAGGCAGCCAAATACACACAAACACCAATCCTTCCCGTTATTACCACCTTCCCGCCGCACTCATAGAATCACCACCTCAAATTCATATCACCACCATTTCAACCTGCAAATAAAACATACGAGCGAATAACCAGAGTCACATACATTCGTAAACCACTCATTGTTTCTGTTACAACCCCCACCCCTGCAATCCAATACCTGACCCCCATTCCAGTCTCATTTTCTCCAATCAGCCATATCCAATCAGAACAAAGAAGAGAGAAGATCGCCAGCGGCGCTGCCGCCGGCGAGTCGGAGCTTTAACGACAGCGACTCTAGTTTCGCTCACCAACATTATCGCCGTGGGCCTCTGTTCGGCCTCGTAGATTAGAGGACGCACCCCTTGTTCGCACCAGCGGCGCCGGCGATCCCCTCGACGGTGGCAGCGAGGTGGTGCGACGCGAAACAACTGCGGTGGCTGTCATGGCGGTGACGAGCCGCAGAGTCCTCGCGTGCCTCTCTTTCGTGCGGAAGAGGATGAGGGCGAAGGGGGCGCTGGCGTGGACGTCAGCGGCGGCTGGAACCGCTGACGGCGGTCTCCGGCAGGCGAGTCCTCGAGGCCATGAAGGGGATGAGTGTTGCCCCTGTCTCGCGCGCGTTGTAGAAGAAAGAAGAAGGAGATGTTTTTCAAATTTCAAAAAATATAAAAATATCAATTTTTTTTCAAACAAATACTTTTTTTAAAGAACTACGTAACCCTGATTTCTCATCTTTAATGAGAATACGTAGGACCAAGGTCAATCCTTGTCGGGCCCAAAAATCAAAAAAATATTTTAGTTTCTTTTAGTATTATTTGTCTCATTATTTTTGGGGAAAATTAATATTTCGAAAACCACATCAACTTTGCACTTTTAATTAAAGGTACCGCCTTTGGGCGGGCGATGTAGGGTGCTAACATCTTCCCTACGCGTAACCGACTCCCGGATCCAAAAATCTGATTTTTCGCAGACTTGTCTTATTTTTATGGTTTTCCATAGTTTTCTAAAAATAACTGTGGTGGCGACTCCCAATCTTTTTTTAAACTCATTTTCTTTTTTAGTTCACCTCCCGTCGCGATCCCGGTTGCGACAACCACAAAACTTACCCAACTCGTCAACCATAACCACGAATAATCCAAAAGAAACGTCACTGGGGTGAAGACGAAGTGAGTGGGAAAGGCGAAAATACTGCAAAAACAAATAAAAAAAGTTGTGAAACGTTCATCAAAGCAAACGACAAGTTCGACAAAAGCGAAATGATAGTGAAAATAACGAAAAATGAAAACTTTGGAACCCAGAAGACAAAATTGGAAACTTGCTGATGCAACTTCCATGGTAGCCACCACGTCCCAGTTTCAACTTTACTCAAACTGATATTTACATATATTTGTTTTTTTTGTTTAAAGAGCTTACCTTCTTAATATAAAGGTCATTACTTGAAGAACCAATATGCTTAAAGGCACAAACTTTCCCTGAATCATTGTAAAAGAAGTTTCTGTCTGATCCATTAACCACGTTGCCATCAATGATGCTGCAAAAAAATACCCTTTGATGAAGGACACCAGCAGAGACGAAACAAAAACGGATTTCGGTTAAAAAAATAGAAGAATAACCTTTTATGAAGAAGGAAAACTCAAGCTAAACTATACCTACCGTTCAATCCGACATGAACTGTTTAAGAAGCAGAAAAAACCCTTAGATCAAGATGAAGAAGGAAAGTTCAGAGAAGAAGTAGAAAACTATTTAATGAAGATCGAGAATGAGAACTCAAAAACAAAGTTGAGTTATTATTCCATCAACAGAAAAGTAGATGAAGAAGAACCTAGCAGAAACCAATAAAAATATCTTATCTCAACAGATGAAGAGCAAGCAAATAAATTTTCTTCCTTCCACGATTTGGCATAAAAGAGATCTGAAGCACAATATTAAAACTATTTCAGAAATTGGCTCCAAGAATGAATAATAAAAATCCGCAATCGAAATTGACTCATTCATCTACAGTATTCCCGCTCTTCAGTTACAGATTTTGAAGGGATTTCAATTTTAAAATAGAAGGCAGAGACGTGAATGAATTTCAAAATGGATCAAAATGGGTCAAAATGAGAAGCAGAAACGTGAATTTCAAACCAAGCCTCTGCGTCGAAATGAAAGGTGGTCAAATCAGTTTCAGAAGCATTTAAAAGTTGGCGAAATTACCAAATATCCAAACACAAATTCACTACGGAGCAGAAAACAGGGATAAAACAGTAATAACGTTTTCAGCTACTTAAACCATTCCAATAGGGTATCAAAATGACGAAAAAACATATTTATTGGACACGTGTCAGATAATTAGATAGGGGTGTTATGGTAATATCCCCAGTAGTTTGTTTTCTTAGTTTTTAAGTAGATGTTTATATGTCAACTTAGTAGCGTAGTACATGTCAAAGTCAATATTCTATATTCAATTTAGTCCCAATTTTGTTTAAAATTAACCAATTTTGTTCTGTGACCAAATTTAATTTTTATATCAAAGTTATAATGATGTGAATTTTAATATATAATATAAAAATATTTAATAAAAATGTGAATTTTAATATAAAAATTATATTTGGTTTCAATTTGGAGAGAGACCAATTTGATTCATGTTAACAAGAATTAGGACTAAATTGAACAAAAATAATAAATATAGGAATCAAATTGAATATAAAACATTAACTTTGACACTTGGCACGTTGTTGGGTTGACACGTGAACATTTAAAAAAATTTAATAAAAATTCAAAGAAATTCAAAAATATTCAAAAAAATTTAAAAAACCACAAAGTGACACGTGGCAGTCACTGTTCATGACCATTAATAATTTAAACCGTGTTAGCAAAAGATGACCAAATTGAACAAAATTGACAAAAATTAAAACTTATTTGAATACAAAATCAAAATTAGAACTTATTTAACAAAACTTGAAGAGAATTAGGAAAAAAAATATTTTAACCTAAAAATAAATAACAAAATCACAATGGTTGTCAAAAAACAACCAAAGAATAATCCCTATATATAAATTTTTATAACACACAAAAAAATATTCTCAATCTTTTTAATGTAACACTTAAAAAAATAAATAAAACGGTAATTTTAAAAAAGTCTACTTTCATATCTGGTCAACCTATTAACTTTATCACAGCGAGAATTGAAAATTGAAAATTTGTTCATGACAGACTTGTCATGTGAATAGTTGTAGACAAGAGTGTATTAAAATTGATAGAAATAATGACTAAAGTGTAAATGACCAAAAGAAATCAAAGGTGGTAGGACCTATGTTTTACCAATGAAGTTTGGACAAACATGCTTTCGCATCCAACACGCATATAAAGTTATCTTCCCGAGAAAACCATCAATTGAAGTAAGAATAGTAAGTAAACACTTACAATAATTTATGTTGTGTTCACTCGGAGGAGAGTGATCGAGAGAAAAGTGAGTGGATGAGAGAAAGTGAGTGGATGAGTTTGAGTTGATTTAAGAGTGAAATTTGTGTTATTTTTTTTAAGAGATTTAGACGTGATGGTGAGTAAATTTAGAAGTAAACTTTGTGAAAGTTTGGGAAAGATTTTATTGATGTGATAGATTAAAAAATATGTTTTATTAGAAGTAATAATCAAATTACCATTTAGCCCTTAGTTAAATTAGTGTTGTAAATTAATTTGTTAATTTTTTTAAACACATCAAACGAAGCAGCCATGGCGGAAGGGGGGAAGATCGGATATGAAAAGGACACAAAACAAGCCGTATCCGATCCCATAAAAGGTATCCGATCCACACCACACTCGTATCCAATCCACAGCCAAACGTATCTGATCCAATCCAAGCTGTCTGGATTTGATCCACTCACGTATCCGATCCAAACTCCCTGGATTCGATCCACTCACTCACTATCCGATCCAAGCTGCTTGTATTCGATCCACTCACTCATGTATCCGATCCAGCACAATAGGATCCAATCTTTCACTGAACGCCTTACAATCTTTCAATTCGTGAAGTGTGCACCGGGTGTTGTGTAGTCCAGTGGAAGAGATGATGAACCTCGTGATGCCCTTGAAAATAGGGGAAAATAAAGCATGAGTGATATAGCCTTCAGGTGTTTGTTGAACAAGTGATACCGAGTAAATATAAGGCTACATTTTTTTTTTTTTTCATTTGGACACATATTTTAAAGACAACGTTTATAAAGAATATATAAATAGGTAACGTTTCATAAAGTCTTTGATAATTTTTAAATCATATTTGTAAAAAGTGTTTTTTTATAATTTTTAAGTCATATTTGTAAAAATGTATTGGTCATTGATATTTTTTAAATTACACTTATACAGTTTTTATCTTTTATATGTTTAGAAAATATTTTTTTATGTATTGATAATTTCAGTGTTGCCTAAAACAAAAGATGGTATAATGGAAGAACATTTCTCTTATAATGTTTTTCAATTTATATTCTTCATTTATTTATTTTAGGCACTTTACCACTTTGATTTCTTTTTTTTTTAAGTAATATAATTATTTCTTGTTGACATTTAATTTTTAAAAATTTAACATGTAGACCTACGGCACATATGTTCTAATAAATGTCACACTAAAAACTTTTACATAAAAAATTATTCAATAAACCACATGAGTCAATATTAGATTAAAATAATCTAACATTTTTACATTAAACGTCATTTTAACTTAAAAAATGTAATTAACAATATAGATATATAAAATTATTTATAAAGTCTATTATATTAACAAAAATAAATTATCAAAATACAAAGTTGTTAAAAATCTTAAACCTATGTAACACAAAGAATAAAGTAATAATTAAGAAAATACAAAGTTGTTAAAAATCTTAAACCTGATGTAACACAAAGAATAAAGTAATAATTAAGAAATTGAAGAGTAGTTCAACATCGATGGTAATTTATAAGGTAAGACAAATTTTTTACGGAGATATCTCTTGAACAGGAATTAAAGAAATCTCTCAAGCATTAATCCTTCCTCGTACTAACATTATGGAACAATCTTTTAAAACTTGAAAATCATTTGAGTAAGTCTTGAAGTTTTTGACAAAAGCCATCAACACAAATTGACTCTAAATCTTGACTTACTAAGAAATTCTTTAACTTTGCATGATTTGTTCTAACTTCTCTACCAATCTCATTCTTCTCATCCATCGCAATCTTCACTGCTTTGCACACACTTTCCTTAGTAAACAAACCATCTTCTTCACCTTTCTCCACTTCAACCCCAACTCTCAAGTTGCTACCCATCATCCTAGCGTTAATGATATGGTCACCATCAAGTTGTGGCAGTAACACCATTTGACACTTATTTACTAATGCCTCAGTCAACGAACCTGAACCACAGTGTGTTATGAAACAACCCACTGATGGGTGTTGCAAAATCAACTGTTGTTGTATCCATCCATTATGAACAATCCCTCTCCCTTCAACCCTTTCCTTAAACCCTTCTGGCAATGCAGCTTCAATTGTCTCAAATCCAATAGGAACTTTTAAAACTACCAAAAATGGAAGTCCTATAAGTTCAAGACCCAACAACAATTCTTTGAATTGATCATGTGGTAGTTTCCATTCACTTCCAAGTGCACAGAAAATCACAGAATCATCTTTGAACCTTCCAAGCCATGCACTCCATTTTTCCTCTAAAACAGTGTTGGGTGACTCAGGTATGATAGGACCTGAAAGGAGAACAGACTTCCCATACTGCTCTGCAAGGTATTCAACATAAGGGCCCTCAATTTCTCTACAACCTTTGAACCCAATTGCATCTGATAACATTAAACCAGTGTTGAGACGGTCATAGAAGAGAACACCACTACCAAACTCCCAATTCCTTTTAGAAGCAAGGAAATTGGCTTCATGTGCATGAAGCTTGATAGATGACACTGGATACCCAGGAGGGGTTGCATAAGATCTCTTGCAGTCATGTTTTGGCGCATCCTTGATGGGGATCTTACATAAGATACTGTTGCTGGGCCAATAATCCAGTATTGAAAAGATTTGATCCCCATGGGACGAGTCAAGTTTGGTAGCCAATGTGTGAAATCAAAGAAAACAATTTGCGGTTTTAGCTGATTGAGGAGAAGCTCTATATCCCTCTCTGTGTGATCCATAGCTGTCATGATAAGTGGAGCTAAGGAGAAAGACACATCGGAAGTGGTTTCTGCACCATGAGGAAGGCCTTCAACATGAGGAACATTGATAGGGTAAAAGGTGATGAGATGTGGGAAGAGGTTGAATTGCTCTAACTTGGATTGGGTTCTTCTAGGGATGAAGAAGGAGATTTTATGTCCTCTTTTTGCTAATTTGTTGGAGAGGTGGAGATAAGGTGTTAAATGTCCCATGGCAAACCATGGAAACATTCCTATGTGCAATGAAGATGCATCCATTTTTTTCTGTCTGCAATTTGAAGCTTCCCGGCTGCATATTCAAATTTATAAAGCCAGCTTCCTGAGTCATTAATTTATTAGCACGTTTCAATAATTGATAAACATGTAAACTTAAAATATGAAACTTTTATATTAACACTAGTTAGAACCTTATGAGAAATAATGGTGGTTAGCTACATATACTACGTTTTCTACAAGTATTTTAGAAATATCCTTTTATCTGTATTTTATAACAAAATTGTTTGACAAAAAAATAATTTGACAAACTTGAGAAAAAGTTTGTTTTTACAGATTAAAATACTGTAGTTTTAATTTTTATTTTTAAAACTTTTCATTTCGGTTCGAAAAAAGACAAAACGTTGGGTTTGTTAAATTATAAAATGATAAAAGAGAAAGTATACAGCATAAAATCCAATCAATCCACGTGTGTATTAAAGTAATGATTCTAGCCCATTAAAAATTTATACCATCATTCTACAATTCTTTTTATTAATTTTTTATTTAATAATTTAATATTTTATAAAGAACTTAATTTTATATTTTATTATTATTATTTAAAGATGATAAATGGTTGTAATATGAAAAGTGGGTTGTGAAAATAGTTTTTTCCGCTTATAAATATAGAAACGTTTGATTTATCATTTATTAGCTGGAAGAAAGTTGCCCTGAGTTGTGATCCTTACTTTATTTATATGTTTCATCAAATTAGGTCGAAAGTATTAAATTGGAGCATGTATTATTATAATCCCAATGCGTGTTCACCTACTTGATTCCTCCCAGCTACACAACAGTTACAAATTTGTCGTGTTATTCTGACTTGCATTTAGTTGACCAAATCATTATAATTAATCAAAAATCTGATTATATAATAATATGTAGTAAAATATTTTTTTTAATTTATAAAAATATATGAGTATTGTTAATAAAATTGATGACAAGGTAAAGAAAAATAAAAATATATGGGACACAAATTTTCAAAGTAAAAAGTTCAATTATATCAATAAAGATGAAAAAGGAGTTCCTGAACAAAATGTGTAAACAATATATTAATCAAAACAAAACAAACAATATATAATACTTTAAAAAATGAAAAAATTGTCATTAAGTCCATATAACTTTTTTTTTTCTTTGAACATCCGATAATTGAAAAGAATTTTTACCCATAAAATAAACACAATCTTATAAGTAATTGAGGAAGGATAGATGTACTTTCTTTGGACTTTCTTTAGAGGCATTTTATTCTCGTAGTAAATGTAACACTCAATTTAGTCAAATTTATTAATTTAAAGCATTATACAATTGATAAAGAAAACATCAATTAACATATAAGTATATAAAATACATTTATAAATAAGAGAAATAATTTTTAACAAGATTTATCTTTTACATTTTTTTTTGACAGTTTTAACGTCCGCTAAATGTGTTATTTGAGATTTGCTCTTTTCTAGGAAAAATTTAATAGATTATCAGCGAAATTTACTAACCTCTGAAAGTCATACTTACCTACAATTTTAAAACTCCTAGTATTTTACATGTGGTTTTGTAACCCCTTATTATTTATCAACGGTTCTAGAACCCCTATTATTTGTTGGCGATTCTAGAACACCTATTATTTCTCGACGATTTTAAAAATCCTAGTACTTTACAGAAGTTTTAAAAATCTCTGCTACTTTCCAGAGGTTTTAAACCCCTCATATTGTGTGTCAATTTTGAAAAGTTCTTTTATGTTTTTACCCCTACAATGTAATTTATTATTTATTGATGTTTTTATTTGGTGTTTCAAACCCTCTTAATTTTATTTGTTGTATTTTTTTAATGCACATAATTCCTAAAACATATGAAAAATAATAGAAAGTAAAAATTCTAAAATTTTGATATTTATTTATAACTTGATTGAAATTCATAAAAAGAATAGGGAATATTGTCTATAAGTTCAAGATAAACAATAAAGTTTAAATGTTCCAACTAGTGAAATATTATAATATCTTTGTTTTTATAGTTAAAAAGTCAAACATAATAAAAGTCTAATAACATTCTTCAATTATCAATATTGATCTGAATCATTTGTTTCTTTATCATGAACACTCCCTTAATCACATATCTAACATATACAAAATAATCATAATTAGAAACATTCTTTATCATGTAAAATATATATTAATATACTAAATATTTAAATATTATTGGTGACAGATGAAACATGTGAAAGTTCAAGTGTGATGATAATCATTAGTATTGTAAAATTTATCTGCAGCCAATCCATTCCCTTTCATACCTCTCCTCTGCTTACCTCATAGCCACACTTTTTTCCCTATAATCCCATGTGTGTTCACCTACTTGATTCCTCCTAGCTACACATTAGTGACATGCATTCAAGATCCAGATTTTAACTTTTTTTTTTTTATTTTAAATATTTTTCGTGTTATTGTGACTTGCATTTAGTAGACCAAACCATTATATTTAATCAACAATATGATTTTATATATATATATATATATATATATATATATACTACAAACATATTTATTTTTAACTAGAATTATTTTTGGTGTTTCTGCGGTTTTAACCCTACTAATGATTTTATCTGGAGTTCTCTCTTGTAAAAGTCAATGTATCTAAAAGATTATCGAAAGTTTTCAGCAACTGGAACTAGCGCATCTTACCAACAGTTTGAGTAAAAATTATTTGAGTAGATCATGAAGCTTCCGACAAAAGTCATCTACACAAGTTGACTCTAAATCACGACTTACCCAGAAATTCCTCAATTTTGCATGATTTGCTCTAACTTCTTTGCCAACATCATTCTCTTCATCCATCACAATCTTCACAGCTATGCTCACACTCTCCTTTGTGAATAAACCATCTTCTTCACCTTTCTCCACTTCAACCCCAACCTTCAAGTTTCTACCCATCATCCTTGCATTAATGACATGGTCACCACCAAGTTGTGGTAGTAACACCATTTGACACTTATTTACTAATGCCTCAGTTAATGAACCAGCACCACAGTGTGTTATGAAACAACCCACTGATGGGTGTTGCAAAATCAATTGTTGTTGTATCCATCCACTGTCAACAATCCCTCTCCCTTCAACCCTTTCTTTAAACCCTTCTGGCAATGCAGCTTCAATTGTCTCAAACCCAATAGGAACTTTTACAACAGCCAAAAATGGAAGTCCTGTAAGTTCAAGACCCAATACTAATTCAAGGAACTGATCATGTGGTAATTTCCATTCGCTCCCAAGTGCACAAAAAACCACAGAACCATCCTCGAACCTTCCAAGCCACGCACTCCATTTTTCCTCTAAAACAGTGTTGGGTGGCTCAGGTATGATAGGTCCTGAAAGGAGAACAGACTTCCCAAACTGCTTTGCAAGGTAGTCAACATAAGGGCCCTCAATTTCTCTACAACCTTTGAACCCAATTGCATCTGATAAGATTAAACCAGTGTTGAGGCGGTCATAGAAGAGAACACCGCTACCAAACTCCCAATTCCCTATAGAAGCAAGGAACTTGGCTTCATGGGCATGAAGCTTGATGGATGACACAGGGTACCCAAAAGGGGGTTGCATGAGATCTCTTTCAGTCATGTTTTGACTCATTCTTGGTGGGGATCTAACGTAAGAAACTGTTGCTGGACCAACAATCGAGTATTGAAAAGATTTGATCCCCATGGGACAAGTCAAGTTTGGTAGCCAATGTGTGAAGTCAAAGAAAACAATTTGCGGTTTTAGTTGATTGAGGAGAAGCTCTATATCCTTCTCAGTGCGGTCCATAGCTGTCATGATAAGTGGAGCTAAGGAGAAAGACACATCGGAAGTAGTTTCTGCACCATGAGGAAGACCTTCAACATGAGGAACATTGATAGGGTAAAAGGTGATGAGATGTGGGAAGAGGTTGAATTGTTCTAACTTGGATTGGGTTCTTCTAGGGATGAAGAAGGAGATTTTGTGTCCTCTTTTTGCTAATTTGTTGGAGAGGTGGAGATAAGGTGTTAAATGTCCCATGGCAAACCATGGAAACATTGCTATGTGCAAAGAAGATGCCTCCATTTTTCTCTGAGCTTTCCTGCTTCATATTCAAATATATAAACCCGAATCCTTAATTTATTAGCATGATTTCAATAATTGAAAATCATGAAAACTTAAAATATCAAACTTTTAATTATGGTGAAAAAAGCGTGTATGTATATAATACATAAAAGGCAATCCACGTTGATAATATATTATTGTGAAAAACATTAATATGTATTGGTTGTTTGTTTTTTAGTGAAAGAAGTCTTTTCTCATTGTCCAATCCATACCTACCAAGCAGAGTGATGTACAGGAGTGTTAAAAGTTGAGAGATTTGAAAGATTAAATGAAAATTAATTAAAGTGAATTTAAAAAAAACTATTACTTCACTGGTGAAGATAAGTTATGAATTGAAATTGAAGAATCTAAACAAATAATCATTATATTTAAATATAACATTATATATTTAAGATTAATTAACCATTGATAAACATACCTAATATATTTCTGAAAATTATTTTTAGTTTGATTTTATTTCACTTCTTGAAAAGATTTCAACATATTTTTATGTATTTAAAAAATTATTATAAAAAATTCAACATTTTAAAATAAAAAATATTACAACTATTTTTTTTAAAATGTTCAAAAATTTATGTTAACAAATGATCTAACTTGAACCTTAAAATATTAATTTGAGTTTTAATTAAAATTAAAATTAAATCAACTTAACCACACCCATTCAACTTTTATGTATAACTAGTAAGAGATCCGTGCGTACACACGGGTTTCTTTTTGTTTTTGTGTTATTATTGTTGTAAGCATTTTGTTTAAATGTTATATACATTATATTAATGAAAAATTAAATTAAATTATTGTTATTATTAGCATAATTTATATGAACATGTAAATATGTTTTAGATATTAAAATAATTACATTTAAGAATAAATCTGAAGATTGTAATTTTGTTGGCAAGGTATAGTAATAATAGATTCAAGTGTCTTTTCAATATGCTTGGGTCATTTTGTTAATAATTTAGATTAAAAAAATTAATATTGTTTTTGTTATTTTTGAATGAATTATTTATTTATATTACTATATTTTATTGTTATAAAAAGTAGCATGTAATGTAAATATGAATGAAGTGCAAATATATTGTGAAATGTAATTTTATTAAAAATTTAATATGAATTCAAGGTTAAAATTAAAAACATACAACATATTGTTATCAATGTAAACATCGACTCTGAGTTAATTATTTGATGTTTTTGAATATTTCTTTTTTTGAATTATTAAATAAATGAAATGTAGGTATATTTTGAATTTTGGTCCCGTACAAAAGTATTGTTCACATGAAATTGATTTTAAAATTTTTAAATCAAAACACTCGTAGATAAAACATATATATATATATATATATATATATTAAAATGAAATGTATATGTATGGGTCATTATTTAAGTAAGATGTATGCATATTATGTAATATGGTCCCGTACAAAATAAATACAACATGAAATTGATGTTAAAATTTTTAGATAAAAACACAATGTATATTATATTAAAATGCGTATGGACGGGTCGTTATTAGAGTAAAATGTAGGCATATTGTGTAATAGGGTCTCGTACAAAATAAGTACAACATGAAATGGATGTTAAAATTTTTAAATAGAAACACATATATATTACATTAAAATGAAATGGATATGCATCGGTCGTTGTTAAAGTAAAATGTAGGTGTATTATGTAATTTGGTCCCATATAAAATAAATATAACATGAAATTGATGTTAAAATTTTTAAATAGAAACACATATATATTACATTAAAATGAAATGGATATGCACCGGTCGTTGTTAAAGTAAAATGTAGGTGTATTATGTAATTTGGTCCCGTATAAAATAAATATAACATGAAATTGATGTTAAAATTTTTAAATAGAAACACATGTATGTTATATTAAGATGAAATGAAACACACGTATGTTATATTGTTATAATTCAAATTTTATAACAATAGTTCACAATACTGTAAAGTTCTAACATTCAATTCCATTCCAATATGAGAATTTGGTTTCCTAGTTTATTAGTGCAAAATTGACACTACAATCACTAATTATTCATGCATATTTACATTTTTGTGTTAAATTGAAAATTTGACGTATAATTTATTAGTGATATGTATTAAAAAATCATTTGTTTTTGTGTTAAAAAAATTAATATTTTTTTTTCTAATTTTGGAAATTAGAATATACATTAACAATTAACAATAATAAAATAAATAAAAAGAAAATTAAACATAGATCAAACAAATAAACCACCTAAGATTCAAGTGAAAAGTTGATGC
>Ga0214542_1003781_pt1 | contig 30456 bp, 11 predicted proteins | sample CNSS1metaG_FD_160096 | JGI IMG/M metagenome (GOLD analysis project Ga0214542, IMG submission 160096) | Root nodule microbial communities from cowpea collected in UCLA plant growth center, Los Angeles, California, USA - CNSS1 | ecosystem: Host-associated > Plants > Roots > Nodule | place: USA...
CAATCCACACTTGATAGTTCTCACCATTATTAAGCTTCAAATCCTCAAACTTTTCACCACCGTTCCCACCCCAAAATCCAGCAGTATGGGAAGTAAAAGAAACAAGAGAGTTTACGTCCACCCCCACATGATTTTCGTCGATGTCATTGAACTCTTGGTTGTCAAACACATCAAACTCAATGCCAAAGACATGGTTGTTGGGATCACCATTGTTGGTCAAGTTGAAGAGGCCCAGGTGCTGAGCAGAACTTACCCCAGTGGTGCCTGCAGAAGGTGTCAATATGAAGACAAAGCCATGGCCGGGGAGAAGGCCTTTGAATGGGGCAATGGAGAAAATGAAGGAGGTTGAGAAAGGTAGAGGGGTTGAAGAGTTTGAAGATTTGGTGGGGATCTTGGAAGGGTAGAAAGCACGGCCCACAGAGAAGGTGGAACTGTTGGTAAGGGTGAGAATAGAAGATTCAATAGTGGCGTTGCCATAGAGAAGGGTGTTGGTGGAGTTGAAGTTGGTGTTGTAGATGAACTCGGTGGATGAAACTGAGGCTAGAAGGATAAGGTTTGTGGTGAGAAGAAGGGAAGAGACGAGAAGGTTTGACATGGAAGATGTTAGAGATCTTTTAACGTGATTTTTGTTTCTAAGAACAAATATGAAAGTGATCAAAAGAAGGGTATGATAACCTTAACATATAAAAATTGTTTTTTCTTTTTTTATCTATTTGATTCTTTGGTGTTTCTTCACCTCCATAGAAGAATGTTTGAGTTTGCAGACATGTGGGACCTGGCTTGAAGGGGCAACTAGAATTGTTTGTGGTATCTGTGTTCCTTCCAAGAAATTATCTGAACCTGTTGGTCTGGTTGGACTTGGAACAGAGATCAAAAGTCAACAGTATTAATACTGAAATGATTTTGTTATACTTGATTAACCTATTCAGATTAGCTTGATTATGATTAGGTTTGTTTAATGTGAATCTGAATTTGGATTCCCAAACCTGAATCCAGCATAATCATGCATGTATACTCTAGTACGTCTTGAAAATTAATCCTGTTTTACACATGTTAAATGAAATTTTGTTTCGAGTCATTTAAGTTATACTTCAATGTTAGAAAAGCTAATTATCAGATTTGTGTATATATAAAATACGAAGAGCTGCACATATTTTGTCAACTTTGAACAGATTCTACTTCATCGAGCAGTGAAAAGACAGCAGATTTGTTGGACCATTTTGAAAATTTGATAATGCCTAGCTGCACTGCATAAGATATTTTCACGAATTTAATATAGATCAATGGAATATTTTACTACATCGAAAGTGCTGTAACAACAAAGCACCAGTGGTCTAGTGGTAGAATAGTACCCTGCCACGGTACAGACCCGGGTTCGATTCCCGGCTGGTGCAAATTTGTTTTTGAAAAAGGGTTTATGTTTTGACCCAGATCGTGGATCGAACACGTGACCTTCAGATCTTCAGTCTGACACTCTCCCAACTGAGCTATCCCCGCAATTGATGTGTTAATATGATTTTAGCTTCATCCTTATTGTGCAGAAGAATCAAAGTGGAATAAGTACTTTTGAATTAATCATGTAACCAAGAAAAGATTTTACGCGAAGAAATTAAGATGTGGTCAAAACTCAAAAGTTGAAATAATTCTATGTATTATTTTCTCATTTTTTTTACTTTGCCCTACCACGCTGGGTATATATAAATGGAAAATTTACCAATATTTGTTCAACGATGGTATACCAAACACTATACTCATATATGTTATGACTTCACAAAATATGGTTTTGTTGTAATGTAATTCAAACAACATCGTTTAGCGTACGATTTCTTCATCATTATTTTCTATCTTTAATGAATTAAATAATTTTATATAAGATGGATTTATTCTTATAAATATGCTTGTTGGAAGGAAGGTGCACGAATGTTAATGTTTTTAAAATTATTTTTAAAAAATACAAAAGATGTTCTAAACTATTGCCATTCATATACTTTTTTGTATTGTATTAGACTTTTTATTTATATCTTTGCACTATAAAGATACACAAAAGATATCTCTGTCCAAAAATTGTACAAATTCCATTTGTGTAACTATCTTACAAGTAAAAACTAAATGTGAAATTATTTCATCGCAAAATTGACACACACGCACATTCCATTATACAACTCTATACCCTTGTATTGCATTTTGTCTTGTGTGGCAATCTTATTAATAATCAAGTGCCAAGAGAAGTGTTGAGTTGTTGGTAAGGTTTTTGTTTTCCAAAAGAGTTTGTATAAAAAGGTTTCCTCATCTTTAATTCTACTATTTAACCTCTTATATGCATATTTTACCATATAATCTTGTGTTTCTCTGTCATTCCATATCCATTCATTCTCTCTATCTTTATTCAATGTTCTCCCTTCGATCTCATACATGAAAAGAGTCACCATTGAGTCCACTATATTGATTGTTTTCTCAATTGCTTAGCTTTGTAACATTAATTGTGGATTTTGATTATTTTAACAACACAGAAGCAATGTTGCCATGCACCTGGTGTGCACTACGCACCTTTTTTCATGAATCAAGAAACCTATATGTAATACATCCTGACCAATTACAAAAGCTGCTTTTCGTTGTCATAATGGTCAACTGACTTTCAAAATGTGTATGCATATATGATCTTAAAACTTAATTATACAATTTTTTTAGTTTAAAATATTAAAAAAAGAGTTTGCATATGGTTTTTTTTACATCTCGCTCTATGATAAGTGTCAAGAATAAGTAAATTTGTCATTTGAAATTGTCACTTATCATGTATCAAATGGTGCTATTTGTGTACAAAACAAACCTCCTTAGCTTAAGATACAAAATGAGAGAGAGTAAGAAATATACTTTTATGAATTATAATGATATTTTGTTGTTTTGCAATAAAGTTAAAAGAAAATATCAACTATGCAGTTGAGCCACAATACTGGAGCTGAACCATGGAAGTAGAAAATACATGACAACATATTTGGACTTTCTGGCTAAGCACAAGAAATGGAGCTGAGTCTCGTAAGAAAACCCTCTTTACAAGGAAACCTGTAGCCCGAATCCATGAGGTTGAGCAACCAGGAAAACCCTTCCGAGAAGGAAAGGTCACGTGCTAAGCACTAGGACAAGGAGTTGAGCACCGCCATAAAATTCCTATAAATAAGGGTCTTCATTCTAGGCATTGAGTGGAGGCTCCACAATGTAGCAATAGGGTAGAATAGGGTCTGTGAGGCACGAGGGAGGTGCTCTTAGTGTAGATCTTATGTGTAGATGTTGTTGGAATTGTATTGTAATATTCTATGAGTAGTTGAAATCCCTTGTGTTCAGGTTTGATGTAATCAATTCTGATTCTATTCACTTCTACTTCTTGGGTATTTATCTTTGCTTTCATTCAATTGTTTGTGGTTTGATTTATGCTTAATGATAACTTGATCACTCATTTATTTAACTGGTCTGGATTTTGAGTTGGAAAACCAGTCTCAAACTGTGGTCCAATCAAATCATCATACATGTACTAGATGTCCCATGGCATACCAGAATGGATGCTGGAGGAGAGACTCTTGCACATTAAAGCAAGGACTCATGCTACCAAGAGTTGAGGAATCACACTGGGGTTTGGAGTCGTTAGGTTCTAGTGTATCAGGGATGAACCTAGATCTACAAAGAAATAGTACTCTTAAGATATGGAATGATTTGTATAGTAAGTAAACAAGATGGTAGTGGTGTAGTAGAAGAAGATGAGATAAAATCAATTCATAGCCCATACTCCACTCAATCTATTTAATAACTACTATCTATTTTTTACTTGCACTCTTTATCACAAATCAAAAAAATCCAAAAATCAAACTACCAATATACTTGTTAAATCCACGTGGATACGACACTTGTTGGTACTACTACGTACCAGTACACTTGCTGAAAAATGGTTGTTGTGAAATGGTCATCAGCCTACACACCAGAGATCATCTTGGGCTGCACATCCGACATCATCTTATCGTATGTTAGCCGAGATCATATCAATAGTATTATCGATCAACAAGAGTAATGGAGATTAAGGTTTTAAACATATTATCAAATCATTAATCAAATTAACCAAGATAATTATCTACATGTCACAAGACCAACCAAGTAGGGACCCACAAACCTAGTATAAATTGTATTGTTCATGAGGTAATTAATTATGTATTCATTATAACAATATTTATTGCTTTTTCGTTGACACACACCCCTAACTTTAGCGTTATAGTGTCTTTTGCAGACACACACATGTCGGCTTAGGAAGAGACATAGATCTAAAGAAAGAATGCAAAGTTAGAGAGAAAGATAGAAGAGACAAGACTAGAAAAAGGTCCAAAAACCTAAAAGAAATAGTAAAATTTATTGTCTTCTAATTTGGGTCCTCTAAATAAAAAAAAAAAAAATAGACAGTCTCGAAATTTTAAAGAGAAAACATAAAAAATAAAAGAAAAAAAAATCTAATTTATATAGGGAAAGTAACCTCCACTTCTATTTTCTTGAAGTCTTTGTAAAAAGAATTTTTTTTTCAATATATTCATAGTATTATAGATTTAAAGTGAGATCTTTCATTTGAGAAGAGAAAAGCATAAGGGGTTTTCTCACTTAATTAGATTTCGACTATAATAAAGATAATAGACAAAATTGTATGTTTCTGTTTTTTTCTTTTTTCTTTTTCGAGCCTCAACCTTATTCTATACTCTAAAATTTTGAATTTTTTATTTATAGAAGATAAGATGTGAGTTATAGACAAATGTTTCATTATCCTAGAATGTTTTAATTTACACTTTACGTCCTCTTAGGAGCAACTTCTCAAAGTTCTAAATTTTTTATTTGTAAAAGATAACGAATTATAGACAAAGGTTTCACTTTCCTATGATATTTTTAATTTAAATTTTGCATCTTTTTAAGAGACAAGCAACCAACCACTAATTTTAACAAAATGTTCCATTTTGAGGAATTCTAATTGTGAGAGAACCCTGATATAATTAATTACTCTTGTTCACTTAATATATATATTTTTTATTTATAAAATTGATCTACCTTTTATTAAAGTTAAATTTGTATTTTATACTGAAGCACAATGGAATTTTATTTATATATAATATGTGTTGCTTTCCCTCCCATCATGTAGCTTTCTACTTATCTTGTTTTAATTGGTGAAGTATTAAGCAACTTGGGTGAGTGTGTCATTCTGTGGTATAAACTAATTTAGTTTGTGACTACTTTTTCACTTTATTAGTTCTTTGATCTTTACTTTATAATAAAATAAGCATATGATCTTATCTCTTTAATTCCTACATCTTCCTAACATTTGCAGCACACAGGACACAACTTCAAAATTATATATGCTGTGTATCACAAGCAATTTATTTTAGACTTGTAAGCGTCTAAAATAATTCATAAAATAATTTCCAATACAGATTTATAAGATGATTTTCTATTATTTTTTTAAATTCTTGTAGATAACTCGTCACTAAAAAAATCTTAAATAATCTTAAAACAATTCTTGTATATATAATTATTTTGTTATTGTTTACCTAAGTTAATATAAATATTAGCTTCTGTGCAGGACAAATTATAACTATTTGTTGCTAGTAAATTTATTGTTTATTTTCTTGTTATATCTGCTTCCGTCTTTCTTTATTTTATTTTACTTTTTTGCTAAAACTGTTATTTAATTAAATAATTTAAACTTTTAATGTTGCCAGAATTTTGATCCGTTTCCTTTTGCAATGATGTGTAGTGGTGTATAGCGATTTGCGCATGATATATATTTTTTTAGAAAAATTATAATACTTAAAATTTTGTTTTTAAAAATCTAAAATTTGGTAAACCGTGAATTGTTATTTTCTTTTATAATACTTTTTGTGGTATATAGAATGCCAATATGTTAATTTTTATTTTATTTCTAATTATGATTTGAATTTTTTTTAAAATAAGACAACATCTTATAATTGTTTATGTAACAAACTTGTATATCTAGATGTAAACAGCTTTATGAAATTTTAAATACTTATAACATAAGTACATGTCAACAACAGCAACTTGTTTGTTGGAATATTTGAAGCTGTTCTTTTTCTTCTTTTCTAAATGGACCTAGTCAGATATGACATCACTTCATGCTTATAAGTTTTATTATTTTGTAAGTCTATATCAACATTCACTGTTAAGTTGGAAAGACGAGTTATTAACTATATAAGAAAATATTTAATTATCAATCAATTTTAATAATTAAAAATTATTAAATACTATAACGATCAATTCATATATTAATATATAAAATAAAAAACTACTGATTATTAAAATAGTCATTATTATGAATAAAAAATTATAATTGATCTTTAAATTTGTTTTCAAAATTCAGTTGCCAAAATTATAGGTACCAAATAAAATTGATCACTAAACATTAATTATCCAGGTCGTTGATGGTTTCTAAATTAATTTCTAATTAATTAGTAATTAATTATAATTTTTTATTCATAATATAGTGACTATTTTATTAACTAATAATTTTCTATTTTGTAAATTAGTATCTAAATTAGTCATTATAGTGACTAATAATTTTTAATCACTAAAAATTGTTATTAGTGGGATATTTTCTTATAGTGTAAGGTGAATTGTTTTAATAATGTAATTTGAATTTGATTTTTTAATGAAAATAATCTTTGACTAAATTTTGTATACTTTTTGTGAAAGAAGTTTTATATTAAATTTTTAAAATATTGATGGACCAAGTTCATAAAAATTAAAAGAGAAAAAAAAATTATACTTATAAATATAATGTCTTGTTTTGATTAGAACGAAAAGCATGGATGACTATAAGAAACATTATAATTTTATTTGACGCAAGAAAAATTAAAAATCACTCTTTGTAATATGTTTTTATAATTATAAAAATAAAGAAGCGATGACGATAGCAATTTGACATATGCAATATTATATATGTTTAACTATTGTTTCTTCGTGCAACTTTTCAATAATTGTATTGCACTTTTCCCTTTAATTAATTTTCGTTCATTTTCGAAGTTTTGTAAAGGAAGTGTGTTACTCAAATATCAAAACAGTTAAAAATTATTATCATAATCATTGAAAAAGTAGGAGAGAGTGATCTTTTAAGGTTTTATAAATATTATTTGATAAATGTCGCTGGACAATTCAGTTCCTCCAACCTTGCCTAGTCACTACCATAAAAATAATATTAAAAAGAAAAAAAATATATAAAATTCCTTTTGAAGAGTAATGTCACACACCAACTATACAAAATAGTTTTGGATAACCATTCGATCTCAAATCACACTTCTCATAAATTATTATCATAAACAAGGAATAAATTTATTAAAAGTAATGTTTGTTGTGATACTAAAAAATATATACATTTATACCGTATGATGTATGTACACAAATTATTACACACATAAACTTATTTTTATATAATATCATGGAAACTCAAATCTCTAAACTATATATTGATGGAAAACAATAACAAGCAATATATCAGAGAATGCAGCTCAATCCAACGGTGAACGAATCCGCAGTGTCGATTCTACTGTGACAGCTCTGTGAAAAACGTGAACATAATTTTCCCTCTACCTCTTCCTCTATGTGTTAGGGCTTTCAGTGTGTTCTGACTCTATTGTTCTACCTCTCTCTTTATTTTATAGCCTCCTCTTCACTAGGTTAAGTGAGACATGAACTTCTCAAATTTTGGACCTTTTCTCCACATAGAAAGGGAGTCCAATACCCAACATATATAAAATCTAGGAATGAAGTAAATCGTATTCTTTTATCTATTTGAAAAACTTATCACCACTTGCAGATTACATGCTTTTTATTAACTGTAGTCATAGCTATAGCACAACATAAAATTGAGTGAACTAATTACAATAAATATATTTATTCAGGGTGCCAATTTGATTTAAGGTTTATGATTAACTCTAATATATTTTTAAACAAATCTCTTACTTATAATTTGAAAAGGTTTCAGCTTTAAAATTTCCTCTTAAAATGTTTTAGGGTGAAACTGAGAGTAGATTTGATTTAAGATTTAATTAATGCTTACATAATTTTTATAATAATAGGAGTCTTTAGAATATTTTAAACTGCAATTTGACTCTCAAACATTTCAAATTAATTATAAATTAATTTTTACTTAATGTTTAATAGTAGTAATTTAATAAGAAATCTAAAGTTCAATCCAACATGTCAAACCGAGTCAAACCAATTCAACTTGTTAGATTGAGCCAAACCAACCCGACTTGGGTTAGACCTGATTTAACATGAAATAATCTAAAATTGGTCAGACATTGGCCTAACATTGGTCCAACTTAACTCGGTCCAACATCAACCTCACTCAAGTTGACTCAATGTTGACCCAATCAAAGGTCTATTCAACTTGACACAGCCAAAAGTGGATATGACTCAACTTTTCCCAAGGTGGGCCGAAGTGACTTGATCTTATATGGGTCCAACTAGACTTGGCCCCACAACAGCCTGGCCGACTTGATTTGATGTGGCTTGGCTCTATTCAGTGTAACATGTACATAACAATACTCAATACAACCTGGGCTTGACTTGACTAGGCTCAAGATGGACTCAACTCGACTTAGTCTAAGGTGGGCCCGACATGACTTGGCCAGATGTGGGTTCGACTTGACTTAGCATAAGGTGGATCTAACTTAACTTAGCCCGAGGTGGATTCAAATCGACTCAACTCGAGGTGGAATCAACTCGACTCGACCTAACTAGCTAAAGATGGACTTGACATGACTCTGCCAGAGGTGGGATTGACGACTCAACCAAAAATAGGCTCAATACGACTAAGCTTGAGGTGTGCCCGACTCTATTCATCTAGAGGTGGCTCTAACCAAACTTGCCCGAGGTGGCCTCAATTTAACTCAACCAGAAGTGGGATCGAGTTGACTTGACCAATCGATGTGAGTTTGTTACAACTTGGTCAAACATAGGTCTAACTTGATTTGGCTTGACTCAGTATGACACATACTCAACTTATCTCAATTGAAGTTGGGCCCAACTCATCTTGACTTAAGATGTGTCCAACTCAATTGAGCCAAGGGTGGGCCCAATTGAATTAAACTTGAGGTGAGATAGACTTGACTCAACAAAACCAATGGTGGCCCAACTTGACTTGGCCTAACATGGGCTCAATGTAGGCTTAACTTGACTCGATCCAATGTGGGTCTAACTTTACTCAGTTGGACTCAACTCAACTAGGCTTGACAAGGGTTCAACTTGCCTCAACTTGGTTGAGTTCGAGTGGGATCTACTTAACTTGATCTAAGATGCCTTCGACTCACCTCAATCTGAGATGTGCACAACTTGACTCAACCTTACATAGATCCAACTCAACTTTGACCTTTTGTAGGTCTGACTCAACTATGTAGAATATGGGCTTGATATAACTCAACACACTGTGGACTTTATCAATCTTATCTTGACCTAGATGTAGTTTGACCCGAACTCAACCCAAATGATCTACTTAGACTCGGGTCTAACCAATCCAATCTATCTTAACCTAAAGACCAACTCATACAGACCGAGTCATGGGTTGGATATGACCTATGGTACTTTTGTTGCTATTTTGGCTATGTTAACTTTTTCTTATGCAGAATTTTTAGTCCTATGGTCCTGACCCATGTGGGTCAGAATCAAGCCTTGAAGGTTGAACCAAATTGATAGACCTGCTCTTCTGACACATAATATAATTCATATTCACACACACAAATTTATATACACATCTGTCATTGACATCACCATATATTTTTAATCTAAAATCAAACATTATCATGTACATCTCAATCTAAAAAATTATCACAAGAAGAAATTGCACCTGATTTAAAATCCAAATCTGTAAGAATCCTCAATTGTATCTTTATAACATTAAGGTAATTTGTTACATTTTATATCAAAAACTAATATTTGACTTCTTAATCTATACTATATACATTCAAATAATCTCATCGTGTATATTTCGCATACCCTTCGTTTTACCATTTCATATATACATATACATATTTAAGTATAAGTATTTCAATTATAACATGCAACTACAACTAAAGATATGTTGATTGTGAAAAAAAAATTATAACAAGTAGCTAAGAATTCTACAAAATTGTATAGAAAATTTAAATGTTTTTGAGAAATGAAGTTTAAATAAAATAATAATAATAATAATAATAATAAATTATCTTAAACTTATCTAGAAACTTTTTTCAAAAGACCTTTTCGTTCTTTATTTAACTTAAATTCTATTATATATTTAAAATAAACTATGTTTTACAAATTATAAGAATGAAAATATAGTTTTATCCTATATATAAAAATATACATACATGTGTTTCATATTATTTAATGTAGATCTTTAATTATATCAAATTGTAGAAAATATCAAAGTTAATATGATAAAATTGATTTTTAGGCTGTTAAAATGTTATTTGAACAAAATATTGTTTAACTGAAAAATATTTTATGCCACCAGCATGCAATCACAACCAATTCCGCGGTTCCCACATAATTTGACTTATATAACATTTTAAATTATTATAACATTAATTTCGGAAATACTCTTCAAACGTGCTGTATTTTTTCTTTTCCTAATGTTTTAAAAATGTATAGAACATTTCAAACGTACTTGACAGAATTTTTCAACTTTACATTTTGAAAAGTGTTTCAAAAATATATTATGAAGTATATAAAATAAAGATATATTAGTTGTAGATAACAATAACCTAGAGCCGAACGCATAAATCCCCATATTCATAACGGATAAGAGAAAGAAAAATAATCAATTAATGGACATTAAATTCTATTTAATCTGAGAGAGAAAGTAAAGGAAAAAAAATGAGAAAGTAAATATAATAAATAGAAAAATGATTCATGAAAATGAAAAATATTAATCAACATATATAGTTAGAGCATAAAATATATTATATGATAAGAAGGAAAACAAGATGTAATAATGTATCTATATCATCAATGACGGATCTTGACTAATAAGTTTGGGGAGCCAAAATAATATATTTAATTTATATTTTTAATTATTTTCACTAATACAATAAAAAATAATACATAATTTAGTATAACTGTAACTAGAAAGTAAATCACACATATATAGAGTATTGTTATTTCAAATTCTTGAACTATCAATAATTAAATTAGAACTAAAATTTTCAGCTATTTTTTTTTTCAACTTAAATATGAAAATTTTTCCAAATAATTAATACGAAGTTTCTTACCTTTCATTTGTTGAACATTAAGAAAAGAATCATTTAGTTGAACGATATGATCATTAGTATTATGTTTCAGAATTTGTAAAGATGTTGAATTTGTCTTATTTTCATCTACACAAATAGTTTCCCTTTTATCACTTTAAAAAATGAATCTATTATTTTAATTTTTATCAATATTTATCACAATCTAATAAAAAATTGAGTCCCTAAAAAAAGTTTAAAATAAAAAAATAAGTTATCACAATTTAATAAAAAATTGAGAGTTCCTAACAAAGAATATATGATAATCAAGCAACAATTAAAAGTCGTTATAAAACAACACATAGTACATTAATTATTAAAAAATATGCTAACTGTTAAACAAATATTTCAGGATCAAGTGAGACAAGAGAATTACTTTTTTTTTCTTCAATAATGAAAGAGAACAAATGAAACAAACGAAAGAAAAAATAATGAGTTTATGTCTAAGTGTTTTTTCTTTTAAAAAATAAAAAGAAAACATGTGAGAGTGAGAGAAAACTCAAAAAGGCAATAAAAAAGAAAAGAAAATATATTTTAATAAATATTTTTATTCTTTATTATATTTAATTGTATATTTTATTATTCATTATTATTAAATGTTATGTTTTTTAAAAAGAAAGACACATAATATAATAACAATTAATTTTAAATATAAATTGCATATAATTTAAAAATTAAAAAAAATTAAATTACATATAATATAAAAAATTTAAAAAAAGGGGGCCATGGCCACCCCTGCCTTTAGAAGCTCCGCCTCTTTATATCATTGCTCTAATAAATAATACAATATATATTAGAAAAATAAATAAAAAAATACTGGCTAAATTATTTCTTTGATTCTTGTTTTTATCTAAGTGTGAAATAGATCTTCAACTTTTTTTTTGACTCAATTTATTTTGATTTTTTTTAGAAAATAAAATTATTACTTTTTGACTATTATTTATTTATTTATATTATTTTCTATATTATACTAAAAAAATTTGAAACATAATTTTACAATAACATATCACATAATTAAAATATTCACATAAACATATATTTACAATATTATATGTATCTTATATCCCCACCATTTAGTACATCTTATATTTTCTATATTAGAAGAGGAAAAAATGTTATTTATTTACAGATTTCCCTTCATATATTGGCTTTCAAATAGGTGGAGGGAAAAGATTATGGATATGGTTCACTTGGACTGTTCGGGGTAAATAAAAGGTAATTCCGATTTGTCCTTCGATGACAATCGACGTGTTTGAAGTAGAAAGTAATAGTAGAGTTTCCAGTTCCTTGAAATGTCACAATTATTCACTACATTGGTTTACCATGCATTCCCTGGTAAAACAACCACAATATCGGTGGAGAATGGATCGAGCTTGGGAGCAACCATCTATGGTAAGGTTATAAAATTTATTTTTCACACACAATCATAAAATAGGGAAGTGAGACAAATATCACATAAAAAAAAATACAACATATCATAATAAGATAAAATGAAATGAAAATTCTTCCACATCCATAAAATTGGATTTTATCATACTTTATAAATATATTGATTAATTTTGTAGTGACTAGTAAGGATAAATGAGCTCATGGCCAACAAAGTAACTCAAGAACATCTCATCTTGAGTAATACTAACTCGTTTAAATCTTTAAGGTCATACCTCCAACTACAATAATCAAATCTTTCTTTATCATAAATTTTATTTCGATATTAAACCATATAATTATATAAATAAATAGATAGATAGAATCAATGAATAATTAAAATAAATATAAATAAATAAAAAGACTAGTATGTAACTGGAGATAAATATAAATAAGTAAATGAGAGTAAATATAAATTGAATAAATAGGACCAGTGCACAACTCGAGATGAATATAAATAAATGAATAGGAACGAAAACTAAATATAAATTAGAATGAGGTTAGGGATACCTCACTTATAGAGATAAAAATAATTATGAATAGATAAAAATAATCAAAAGTAAAAAGATAAAATGATAGATATTTTCTCCCCTTACCTTAGTTATACCGAAAGATATATCCAAAACATTTGTAGTTACTTTGTGAATGTTTTAGCCTTCTTCTTCTTTTTTTCTTCACTGCCAATTTCACACTCACAAACTCCTCTTCTCTCTCTTTTTTTTTTTTTTTTTTTTTTTTTTTTTTTTTTTCCTTTTCTTTTTTTTTCCCTCTTTTCTCTCTTTTTTTTTTTTTTTTTTTATCTTACTGTCTTCTTTCCCTTTCACATTCATCACCCCTATTTATACTACATGTATAATCATTACATTCAGTTCATTCGATCATTCGGTTAGAAAACACTGTACATTTTTTTTTTCTTCTTTCAATTTCTCTGTTAGTTTTTGTTTTTTATGATTAAGCTTTCCATATATTTTTTTTTTCTTTTCTAACCTGTATTGCATTAAATTTCAAATAGCATTTATTATCATCTTATCTGATGCAATTATGTGGAACAGAGAATTGTGGTGAGGATTTTTCTCTTTTGCTCTTCTTTTTTCATTATATATCAATATATGAGTTTACCTATTATATATATATATATATATATATATATATTTTAATTTAGTTTTATTTCTAATTGATAAAAAATAAATAAAAAATAAGATTTTTAATGTTTTTATAGTAATCTATCATTGGAAAATAAAATAATTTTACACGTTTGAAAGTATATTTTGATATTTTAACATATTGAATCCATCGGTTGTTATATCCTAATTATTGCATAACTTTATTGTTAGATTTTTATGTTTTAGAAACCCATGGTGTATTAATTGACAAAAAACTTTGGTTACATACATAAAAAATCAAAAATAAAGAAAATAATCTTCTCAACGACAAAAACCTAAATCAACATTTTAGTAACAAATCTAGCCGTACAGCGCATGTCGTAGACTTATATTTATTGTGTACAGTTCTTGTTCATTACACTTACCAATATTGTCTAATCGATCATTACTAATGAGAAATTGATGTTGCAGGAATTTATAAATAGTTGAGTAAGTCTTTTTTTTTTAATAAGTTGCAGTGTCTTTTATCTTAATTTTATTTCAAAATGTCTTTTATTTTATTTTTTTTGTATGTTACAATTTATGATTCAATTTGGTCTTTATCTTTAATCTTTCACAAACGGTAATAAAGTTAGTGTATGTCAATTTGTAATTTTTGACTAAATAGAAATAAACAAAAATTAGAGGATCAATTTGAAACTTATTAACATAAACAAGGACTAAAAGGATAAGGAGAATGTTAACATGTGCACTTAGGACACTGGTTAAGGAATAATTAATATACATTGGTTTTACCATTTATACATTAAAAGCGAGAATAATTAAACTCATTAAATTAAAATAATATAAATGCATATCACAAATTTTATAAAGACAAAACTATCATTTGAAATTTTTAAACAATAACTCTGATACAAAATAAACACTTTGATTTCTAAGGTCTTTTCTGAAAGTTTAGATAATTAATTTTTTTATATTGCTAGTTTTATGTATTTATAATTAATAATTTTAGATATTAAAATATTGTTTATTCTTGAGATTTGATTAAGCTGTTAGGAATGTTGCAAATTATCATCGATTAGAGAAAAAAAATTAAATGAAGTCTCAAATTGATACTTTAATTAATTTCTTTTTTAATTTTAGACATTTAACACCATTCTTTGTTAATTTTTCTATTAATTTAAATTTTTTATGTTTAATTATATTTTAATTTTTAACAATATTAAAATATAATTTTTTATCATTTAATTATTTTTAAATTTTATTCGTAAACATTAAATAAAGACAATTGTAATATTTATAAACATTTTTTGTAATATTTATAAATATTTTTGTCCTTTAAATAAAATAAAATTATATTAATGATTATCATGTTAAATTTTATTTAATACCACAGTTAATAATAAATTTTTACTATATTCAATACAATAATTAGCAAAACCCAAAGAATAATTTAGCCAAAAATATTTTATAAGGTTCACATACACCAAAAACATGACTGAAAAATGATAGGAATATGATCCAAATGGCAGGAACATAATATAAAGTTATTAATACACATCGATCATATGCGTTTTTCAGTTCACGTTTTTACCAGATAAGATAAAGTAATTAATGAAGACACAGATGATTAAAAGCGAATTATATTTGCAAGACCAGAATGTTCCATCCCATGGTTGGAAGAACATGAAATGCAACCGCTTTGCAACCTTCACAATGGATAAGACCATCTACAACTTTGTACCGTACCATATACTGCATAATTAAGTAATTAATGAATTGATTAATTAATCAATGAAGTTAATTATTATTAAAGTGCGGTCACACACTGACGGTACCACATCTCATTGTATATAACAAAGATAACTTCACATTCAAATGCATACTCATGGCCAAAGAATTCTTCACCGGTTCGGCCACTGGCCGGAGCTCCGACGAGGTGAGTTTTGCGGATATAGTTTTTGAGAGCTGGGATTCATTCGATTCCAATAAAGACGACGATGTTGATGAGAACAACAACAACAACAACGATGATGATTCTGTCTGTGCTTCATCAGAAAAGTGTAAGGCCTTTTGGGAGGAAAAAGATCAGCTTCTTAAGGTACATACAGTTTTCTTTTTTAACGATGAATCCTTCATATATACTTCAAACAAAAATATTAATGATGAAACTTTGTTTGCAAAAAAGGGAATTTTGTTCAGGACTAGTTCATGTGAGAAAAAAGTTAGAGAAGCAACGAAGGAGGTTGTGAGAGAAATGAATGATTCTGTGATGGTGTGTAGTTGCCAGCGGCAAGTGGTGGCTAAGAGTTGCAGGAACTGCATGCTGAGAGAACTGTGTGATCGATTGTTGAACCTTGGCTACAAGTGTGCCATTTGCAAGTCTAAATGGAGGAGTTCATCAGAAATCATATCAGGTATATAGATATAAAATTACAAAAGTTAACGTTGATTTATCTTGAGAACGCAGATTCTGTTTCTTGAAATTGAAATTCATTCCTATACCGATATATTTTGATTTTCAAACTATAAAAATAAATATAAATAATTTTTTTAACCCAATTATATTAAATTTTTTTTGATGTCTAACATTGAAGCGAGCAAATGTCAAACAACATTTGAATTGTTATACTGTTTGACATGTTTTTTGCTTAGATATTAACCGAAAAATGTATTTGACACAAAACAATTTTAATATAATTGGGTTAAAAAGACTATATCTATTCATTTTTAAAGTTTAGGGACAAAAATATATCAGAGTTTCGGACAATGATAAATTTCAATTTTACTTCAAAGTTCAGGAACTAAGAACATGTTTAATCCATGTAAATATGAGTCTAAGTCCCACATTTGGTAGATATGAGAAAATTGAGCATCATATAAAGACTCATAAATCCATTCTCTTAAGATTTTGGATTGGAGGTGACGTCATTCGCTTGTGTGAGTTGGATTTAGATCTCATTGGTATTATATCTTTGTTGATATAAAGTTTTAAGATTAAGATTTAATTGCATATCATGGTTATGACTGTGGTGGAGTCTTGTGAAATGATGAAGTGGTGTTGTTTTTGGAAGGGGAGCACACATATTTGGAAGTGAGAGATGATTTATCAAAGAGCAAAAGAGAAGTGAAAGTGGTGATTGAACTGAGCTTTAGGGGTGAATTCGAGATGGCATGTGCGAGTGAAGAATACAAGCAATTGATTAAGCGATTGCCAGAAGTGTTTGTGGGGAAAGCAGAGAGGTTAAGAGCATTGGTGAAGATTATGTGCTCAGCTGCTAAAAGGTGCATGAAGGAGAAGAAAATGCACATTGGGCCATGGAGGAAACACAAGTACATGCAAGCTAAGTGGTTTGGCTCGTGCGAAAGCTCCACAATGGAACCACTTCTGGTAATGAACTTTGCTACTCGCCGACCAAAACCTAAGACTTCAATGTTGACTTTTGATTTATTATTGGATAACATTCAAGGCTTGCACTGTACTACAGTTGAAGTAGTGTGAATTGGACAGTGATCTTGTTATGGTTTCATGGTGTCAAGCTTTTTCGGTTCAATCTAGACCCATGAGGACAAAATTGTAAGGAAAAACTGTTCAATGTTAGCATGGTTTTGTTTTAACACTTGTGGAGGTGTATTTAGCAAACATGGGGTGTAGGAAGCAATTGTGGAGTTAAAAGAATCACCAACAAAAAGATAAGATAATGGATTAACGCATTAATAAAACTCAAGTAATCATAGATGTATTTAAAGGAAGGAAATGTTTTATATTGTTCAATTCAAAAACAAAAAGACAAAAAGATTACTATTAATTGTGTAATTCACAATTTTTTTTAAAAAATAAAATGAGAATTTTTATATTTATGGAATGCAGAAAAATATGAGGGTCAAAAAGAAATTCCGTCCCAAAAAAATATCAAATGTGGTAGTCCAAATGGAGCACCCGTTTTTCAAGTTCGATCCATTTTTCTTTTAAATTATGCTAAATTATTTTATTCTTAGAAAGAATTTCTTTGTTAGGGAGATGGAAAAAATAAAGTAAATAAAATTAATCAAAAAAAAGTATATATTTTTGAAAGAAGAGAAATAAATGAAAATGTAATGGCATACCAATGTGGCTAAGCGGGAAAAAAGAAACCTCCTAACCTTATGAGATATAAAAAAAAAGTTCATTATTACCAAAATATCCTTTACTACTACCAAGAATTCTAGCTCTTTAATAAATAGAGTAAAAACAATTAACAAACTCTACACTTTTTTTTTCTCTTCTCCTTATTTTTACTAAACGCATTTATTTTTATGCGTAGTTCTTTCTTCTTAATCTTATTTCTTGTGTTTTTAAGCACAATTTTACATTCGCTTTAAATATATGTTTGGACATCGAAGGTGATTGGCTTTACCTAATACAATTTGGGCTTGCATTTTGGTCAGCATATGTTAACTTTTCGGTTCATGGGCCTCATGATCATTGACTTGCTATTTGTCAACCCTCCTGCTATAGTTTGTTTTTTGTTTGGAAAGTTCGATGAAAATTTGTTTTTACTATTATAGTAAACATTCATTTAAGTCCGCATTTTGATTTTGAAAGTTTGATGTGGATTTAATTGGAATACGGATTTATTGAATTTTAGGAATCATATTACAATATGAAATATTACGGGCCATATTATGAAATATTATGGGTGTTGAAAATTTGTAGGGATTGTAAAAATATGAGATATATATATGAGATATGTTATAGGAGAAACTTGTTATTTTATTTTATTCATATACTCTCTCTCTGTATATAACAAAATATAACAGAATATAAAGTATAAGTAATTGGTATGGACGAAGTTGAAGTTGACAAACACAATGTTATCTTCAATTATTAAGAAGTGTTATCAACCTTGATGTCAATATGAGTGAATTGAAAAATTCTCTTTATTTATCATCAGTGAAATAAATCAGTTAAGGGTCGTTCTTTATCCTTCGTTGCATTTTACAAAATGATCAATCGACAATTAAACGTGAATGAATAAAAAATATTAAATGACTTTATGTGATTTTTTTTTCTAAAAATAAAATCATAAAATTATTGATCTGGGAATTTTCCTTTCCTAAATACGAATTTATGCATAATGTAAACTTAAATGAATGTAGAGTTAAGCGAATATCTAGTGTATATACCCGATTCATATACACCCAATTGAGATACACTTTCTCTGTTACGTTTACATTAACCTAAAACGTTTTATTGATTTTGGTATATTAAAAACTATATACTTTAAAAATATCCAAAGAGGGTATGTATATTGCATGCCATTGTTTCTTGGAAAATCACTTCCTCCACTCACAATTAGCGTTTCACGAAAATAGAGACCTTACTCGTAGCGAACCTTTTTATTTGGTTTTCTTTAATCGCTTCTTCAAAAATCTCCACTGTCATAATTAATGAACAAGGTCAAGAAGCACTTAGGATAAGATCGAAGAAGTTATTTTTTTAGTAATATTTTTGCATAATGATATTTGATTGTGCATTGTTAATTTCTATACAATGATACACATGTCCAACCACTGGACTTGCATGTCGTAATCAAGTAAAAGGAATAATTATACCTCTAAGAATACGTTTTAGAACTACCACACTACATTGACTTGCATATATACTATACTTAATCCAAATCTAAATAATTGGATTCAAACTAAATCTAGATTTACATTTAAAATAAAATTAATTTATAAACTTATATTTATATATATTTTTTTAAAAAATACTTTTGAATTAACATTTTAGTGTTAAAACACGATGGTTAAGAGATGTTAGTTATCATATTTTAGTAAATAAACATGAAAGTGTTATTTTATTTAAAATTTCAGTGTTAAAACATAATAAAGAGAGATCAATTATCATATTCGCTAAATAAATATAAAACTGATATATTTATTTGCTAAACATCAAAATATTTTTAGATGGGTTGACTCAACAACTTTTTTCTGTCAAAAAGAGTTATACAGTTGTTAAAATACCAATGGATTTTGTTTTTCACCAATGGCACAAATCTAAGAAATCTTAAAATAAGTAAATTAATTAAGGTAGATTAGATTGGGTTGAGTGGAAAGTATATGAGGATCTTAAATCTTAACTTGTTGGATCTCTATATATAATATCTTTATGGAAAGTGAGAATATCTTGTTCCTTAAAGAACAAAATCAAAACTAGGTAGTTTTCCACTGTCATATAAAACCGTAGTACCTTACGCGTATGTAGGGTTGATTGGTCTGTGGTCAGTCAATATCAACTTTCAATGGATATATAATTAATTATTATTTTAAATATTTTTTTTTAATTTTAAGTGAAAATTAGAATTGATTAATTTTTAAAATTTTGATATAATTTATTTGGGTTAAATATGTTTTTCTCCCTCAAGTTTTAGTGAAATTTAGAATTAGCCCTCATCAAAACTTTTAACCAATTTAGTCTTTTATATTTAGAAATGAGTGAATTTAGTTCTTTTAATCAAATTTTGTTAAGTTTATTTGAAATTTTAAATGCATTCTATGATAATATTTGAGTTAGCATTTAAACGAAAATGGGTCAAACGAGGTAAACAATTCAAATACTATCATGAAATGCGCTTGAAACATTAGATAAACTTAACAAATACTTGTTAAAAGGAGTAAATTCATACATTTCAAAAGATGAATGACTAAATTGGTCAAAAATTTCAAAGAGGGACCAATTCCAAATTTCACTGAAATTTGAGGGACCAAAAATATATTTAACCCTTTAAATTTTCAATTTAAAAAATGTATGAACGTAGTTATTTTAATCAAATTTTTTTAAATTTATTTAACATTTTAAACGTATTTCTCAACTATTATTGAAATATTAAAAATTTTAAATAACTTAAATGTTATTATAAAATATGTTTATAATATTAAATAAATTTAATTTATTAAAATGATTAAATTTATACATCTCTAATATTAAAAAACTAATCTGAATTAAAATTAAGAAAAAAAATACTGATTTTGATTTTTACCTAAAGTTTAAAGTATCATATACATATTTAACTCTTAATTATTTACTACACCACAACTTTGAAAAATATCTGCAGTTAGAGGTAGGTATGCGCGTTTGTGCTGTATAGATAAATTTGCTTGCTTTAGTAGAACACTTGTATCTTTTATGAAAATAAATACTACTTTTCTTTTCTTTTATATATGATTGTGTGATTGGTATAAAATTTCTTTTGAACTTATACATTTCTGTAATAGAAAATTTCAATAATCACTGTTAAGAAGTAATTATGCAACATATTTTAAAGAAGAAAAACTGGTTTAAAAAATACTTTTTACATTGTACGTATTCTCTTGGTTATATTTGGATTATGATATATTCGGATCAAAATTAGTATTTAAAGATATTGTTGTTATTAAACAATTCAAATATATTAATATAATAATTAATTATTTTTGAGAAAAAAAATTAAATAACAATCTATTTAACATAACTAAATTAATATGAGCATTTTTGCTTACAAGATCTTGGTGCAAGTCTAAGACAAGTAAGTTTATAAATTTGAGTTTGATTTAATAGGCTTATTCAAAGAAAGAAAAAGACATGCATTACTTAGATCTCATTATTGCATAAAACTGTTACATCTTTTGGCTACTCTATAACCACCCCACCAAATATTATCCCCCAATCATTTTCAAGATACCCTAAAATGCTTCACCTAACTTAATCAATGCTCACTCTTAAACATGTGATTAAGTTCAACATCCAAAAATTCTGGTGAGTAAGTTGTGTTTGGATTATCCTTTTAAGCATCCAAAAAGTCATATTAAAAGTATTGAAAGTTACACTTATTTTTTTGACAATTTTTTTTTTTTTTTTTTTACGTTTCATTGAGTATTGAAAGAGGTTTAAAGTGTAGTTGTATTTAAAACAACACTTTTAATTATTATTTTTTTCTGAATGAAGTTTCAATTTCATTAAACTAAACTAAACTTTTTTAACGGTAATCCAAACACAGACTAAATAAAGTTCATTTTCCATGTCATTAAACAATTTCAAGATTTCATCTTTGCTAATTCTATTATACAAATCCACCAAGTTAATATGTTTTAAATGAAACACCACAACAAAGCAAATATCCTTTATCATTCTCTATCAATTCTGGCATTTGTAACTATGACTAATATCAACTAGAGCTGTCAAAATGAGTTGGAACTTGCGAGTCAACTCCGTTCACCATGAGTTTGGACCAAGTTGGGTTGAAATTTTTTTACAAATTTCAATATGGATTGATTTTTGACCCGGCTCACCTAGAACCCGGCTCATCCGGGCTGAACCCATGGAGAGCCGGGTTGGTGGCTCACCAACCCGCAAACAAAGGGTCACACAAATGTTATTTGTTAAGTTGGACTTTGCATTTAGGTCATGTTAGGTTTTTTTTTATAGCCTAACTCATAAATAATTTGTATTTTTGTGATTTTGGATTGTATTAAAGTTTATTTAGATTTTAATTATAATTATAACTTAGTTTTGACTGAAAAAAAAAACAAAACATTGTATTTTTTTAATTAAGTGAACCCGTGAGTCAACCCATTTAATTCACCAATTCGTTGGTTGGGTCAGGTTCGAATTTTTTTTATTCGCTAATAAGTGATTCGAGTTAGGTTAGCTCACCAATGATCAACCCGTGATGGATCAAGCCGAGTCAGACCGAGTTACTCGTTTTGACAGTTCTAATATCAACACCTTTATCTCATAAGATATCTAGAGATTATTATTACACCATTTTTACTACTCATATCATGTTTTTATGATGATTTAAATATTCCTAATCATTGTTAGTATTTTTAGTAGTATGGTACACTCAACTTTTATTGACAATAATCATTCTCTTATAAATATTGTACCATCCCTTGTAAAATGGGTTAAATGCAATTTTTGAGAGGGATGTAAAATTCTTCTAACCCATAAGATTAATAAACAAAAAATTCTGACCGAAATAAATAATGTTGGACCAAACATTTCTTCCAATAGTATACTGAGCTAAATATTTACATAGAAATACTTTTTCAGGTTAGAATTCGAAAGAATTACCAACATAACACACTTTTAACTTCTGTTTTCATTCAAATAGTATATTAATTGTGTCAAATAATTACTCCAATAGCATATGTTTGAGTTTTGTTTCTTGAGAATTTGGGTTTGATGTTTTTTTCAATATCACTTGGTGAACTCAATCTCCTTGACACAAATACATTTTGCGGCGGGTTAGTAAACTTATTTGTTTTTTAATTTGATTTAGAGTGTTTGAGTGTTTATGCATCCGCTCTCACAATAAAATTAATGAAAAGTTCATTTATATTATAAATCAAAGTTATAAATTTCTTCAAATTATTCAATTCTCATAATATGGATTTTAATTATCGGTTCGCACATTTCTTCACAATCATATTTCTTATATTTTTGTTCTTTAAAAGGTGGAATGGTTGCTGAATCAAAGAAGGTAAAATGGAGAATGATAAATGAAGAAGATAATGGAGATGAAGATCTAGCTGTAAGGCCCACTTATTTATGTTCTTTATGTTTAAGGGTCTAATCTTAACCGTTGAGCCTAAAGTCAGCTCATAGGGTGCCCCAAGACCCCCTTTCCAGCCTCTTGGTTTCCATTCTACAATCACTTTGCAAAAACAACTCTCTCTCTCTCTCTCTCTCTCTCTCTCTCTCTCTTCTTTAACATAGAGTTCTGCTAGGGTTTGATCAAGACTCTTCTCCGAGCTAGCTAAGCTTTGTTTATTCCACGTAAGTTAATCTCCAACTGGTACTTTCACTTCCCTAGCTTTGTTTTCGTGGTTCCGACTAGGGTTTATCTTAGTAATCTCGTTTTTGATCTGGTGTCAGTATTTCCAGCTCACAAATATGTTCCTGGAGCTATAGTACTCCTTGTTGAGTGCTTGTGTCTTCTGCTAGCATCTGTCCAAGTAAGGGAAGCTAGGTTTTTCATGCTTTTATAAATAAAATGCTTTATTTGTTTCTGTTTGATGCTCTAGATGATTTTGATGTGTTTTTGATGGTACGAAAATAATCTGTGTACTGTTCTGGATGAATTTCTGGCTTTGCAGGCGTGAGAACAAGTGAGTTCTGTTGAACTCGCCTAGGCGAGCTGGTGGTCGCTCAAAACGAAAAGCTCTCGCTTAAGCAAGGAGCTCTCGCCTAAGCGAGAACAACTGCAACCCCTCCCCTTCTCTGTTTCGAGGGCTCGCCTTGGCGAAGGCCTCTCGCCTAAGCGAGAGTAATCCCGCCTGAGCGAGATGGGCTAGCTTGAGCAAGACCTCGACGTGCTCTTTGTTGCAGTCTTGCCTAGGCGAGAGCTGGTAGCTTGAGCGAGAGCTCCTTGGCCCGAGCGAGATTGGTAGAGTTGGTTGGATATGTGTATGTTTTTAGTGATTGGTTGGTTTGTTGCTTTAAAAAGTTCAAGTATGATGCCTTGTATGTTCTATATGATGTATTGGGACTGAAATTGATGAACTTGGTATGAATAAAGTCATGAATCATTTGGGGTTGGTTGGTTGAACATTTGCATGAGATTGTTATAGTTGATACATTTGTGGTTGGTTGGAGAGACATGATTGTGGTATGAGATTGACGTAATTTTATGAAACTCTTGGTGAGATTTCATGGTGGTGTTGGATGTGATGGACATAATTCCATGAATCTCTTAGTGAGATTTCATGGTGGTGCCGTAGTGTATATAATTAGGTAAGGATTCAAGTAATGAGTGTATCCTGAAACTCTAAAGAGTCAGTGAGTCTCATGTAGAGTGTACTGACTCAAGTGGTGAGAGTAGCAGGAGGCCCTAGTTTTTGACAGGATAATGGTCTTAGACGCTTGAAGGCTAACCTTGTGCATGGTAGGGTGAAACCCATTGGCAATGACTCTACAATGCAGTAGAGGCCACCACAAGTGCAAGCATCCAGTGAATCTGACCAATTATATGTATCCAGATCAATTGAGTCTTAGAGTCTTGTTGTTTACTATCACATGCTTGGTTGATTAATGTATTCTTGACTTTTAAATTGCATGCTTAATTGTATGATAAAAACCTTTTTACTTTAGCTTACCCTTATTGCTTGTGTCTATCTTCTTGTGTGGTTTCCTTTTTGTAATGATCACTAATTCCTTGGTGTGAACAGATCTGGGAATCCTTGGTGATCGTAGTGACGATGAAAATGCTGCAGCTTAGTTGGTCATGGATTGGTGTTGGGCTCACTCTTGAGCCCACGTTTGGAGAGTTTGTGCTATTTTGTAATCCTTTGCTAATGATCAAGCTTTTGGGCAACTATTGAAATTTTTATTCTATTCATGGCATCGTGGTGTGCCTAGTCTTTTCTTTCAGTATATTCATGGATAACTGTAATGGTGATACATATATACTTTGTGGTGTTGCTCTTTATATTATATTGTATGTGATATTTCATTTAATTAAGTTTATCTATTAAATGGGATGTTACACTAGCAAGAATGTAATTTGTGATAAAGTAAATTACCAAAGGTAGAATAATAACTTCTAAAATAAATCAACAGAAAGTGGTAATCCATATTGCTACAACCATTGGATTGACCATTATTTTTGGTTCGCGGCATCATCAAAATATTTGAAATTGTATCCACAATTTTTCACACTTATTTACATTTGAACTATCTATTTATATTTTTCCCCTTTTTCTAACAGATCCTTTATAACTACAAAAGAAACTTAATTACTCGTTTGGTTTCTAGTTTGGTTGGAAAGTTTCAAGTGAATTCCAACTTAACTTTTTGTTTCAATTTTAGTCTTTTGTTTCAATTGAGTCCTAATTTTTTTAAAATTGATTCATTTAAGTCTTTTCTAAAAAAAATTACAAATGACATTAAGATCATTTAAAGTTAGTATAATGCATCAATTCATAGATTTTTTTTTTTTGAAAAACTTTTTGTTGTTCAGAGTCAAGTTTCACGTGGTAGGACAGTGTCACGTGTCTCAGTGTCACGTGTCTTGGTTAATGTCAAGTGTCATTATCTTGTATTCAATTTAGTTTTTATATCTATTTCTTTGATTCAATTCAATCCCATTTTTTTTTAAATGGATAAATGTTGTTCCTCTTTTAATTGGGACTAGAGATACATAATAATATTTTTTATAATATTTTTTAAAATTATTAATATTTTTTAATAACAATATGAATGAAAAAAGATAGGGAATAATATTCATTATATTAAAATTTATTTTTATAAATTATTAATAGTTTTGATTAATTATTTTCAAAAGCCATATTTTCTTAAATTATTAGTCTATATAATTATTTTTTTTAAATAAACATTTTTTAAGGAGTTGTTTTGTAAACTAATTTTTAAATAATTATTTTTCTTAACTTAAAATTAAATGTTTTCTTTCTTTTAATTTTTAAATGAAAAAAAAATGAAACTCATTTCAGAGTTTTTTGGAAAAAACTACACTTAATCACCTTGAGATATAGTCCAGAACTAAATTCTAAATTGCTACAATAAATAATGTTTTAAAAATTGAATTCTATCATGAAAAAAAGAAGCAATGTGATCTTTAATCAGGGAAAAGTTTCGCTCCACCTGTTTTATTTTGCCAAAAAATTCCATAAACATCAGGTTAGACAATAAACTAATACTTGAAAAAACAAAAGATTTGAATATTATTTCCAATTTTATTGATTTTCATAATGATTATTACAGTTGCGTAACAAGTACAATACTAATTAAGAAAAATATATTTGCGCTTATTAGAAAATAATAATCCCAAATTGTATTATACAACTCCATTATAAAATGAATGACTAGTGTATTAAAAGTCCACATTAGAGACAATACTAATTTACACTACATAAAATAGGGTAAAGATCATCTTATAAACCAATTTAATCACATTAAATTAAGCTTAAAATTTCATCATTAACAACTAAAAATTGAACACTTCACTATTTATATATAAGGGAAAGATATGAGACATAAATTAGTCAAATAAGCAATAGAAACATAATCCATGTTGAAGGTGAAGATTGTCACCATTTATAAGTTATGAATTGGCTTAATATTTAGTAAGCGTGAAATCTCCAAAATACTCACATGTGCATAAGACTATATATTTGTAAAAGATGCAATAAAAACATAATCAATGTAAAAAGGTGAAGATTGTCATCATTTAGAAATTATAAATTGGCTTAATATTCATCGAATGTAGAATCTTCAAAATAATCCGGTGTGTATAAGATTATATATTTGTGAATGGTTTAATTTGAGATAAAAAATTTATTGTGAAAGATATGAGACATAAACTAGTGAAAGAAGTAATAGAAATATAAGAGATTGTCACCATTTAGGAGTTATGAATCGGCTTAATATTCAATAATGATTGTGGAATCTCCAAAATACTAACACAAGACTATATATTTTGTGAATGATTTAATAATGATATTATAATAACGAGTGATATACTAAATTATAAAACCAACTTCCAATATATAAATTGTCTTTATATATATATATATATATATATATATATATATATATATATATTAAAAATATTTTTTTTTTTTTTTTATATACGATCACATCCGTGCAAGTAAAAAAAAAATTGAAGAATTAAACGTTTAAATTTTATTCTCATCACTTTTGTTTTTTATCCTAAAACAAAGTAATAACTCGGTTTGTCCAAAATTAAACTACAATATGTTCATATTTTTCTTAACAATGTAGTCAATAAAATAAATTAAAAAAAAATTGTTAGAAGTAGAAGTTTTCAAGCCCAAAAATTTTGCTAGGATAATCGATGATTCTGATATCATATTAAGAAGTGAAATTTAAGTTTAATTCAATTTTACACAATCAGATTGTAAAGTGAGATTTATACTCACTTATATATTATAAATTGTCTTATCTTCAATCAAGACTTCTTATAAAAATAAAGAATGTACACTGCTCAAATATCACAAAAAGAATGATACAACCTTCATCTTCTTCAAAAAAAACTCTTAAAAATTATAATGTAGTGTTATAAGGGAATTTTTAATATTCAAATAAATTAAATAGCAGAAACATGACTTTTTATTTTTAAATCGTGGATTTTTTTTATAAAGAGGATTTAATTGACTTGATTGAATGTGTGTGTGAACTATTTTATAAAGAAAATACTATTTATTTGATTGAATAATGTGTATGAATTATTGTAAATCCTACAATATTTGTATATAATTCTAATAATAAGAAAGCATGATATTATTCTCAATCAAAAGCCAAACAATATCTTAACAAATGGATCTATTTAAATAGTTAATTTTTTTCTTACACGGATGTTTTCCATACACATAAATAATGAATTTAAGGATTCGAAGTTCGATTAAAATCTTAATAAAAAAGATAAATAAAAAATATTTATAAAGTATTAATAGATAAGTATAAACACTGATAAATATCATGGTAAAAAATTAATAGGGAAAGTATACGAAAAGTCTATATGAAAGCTGAATTACTCCTTCTAAAATGAAGGACGGAACAAAACATTCACAATATTTAGCAAAATCCATATTTCATATTTAAGTCAAAATATAAATATCATTACTAATTATCATCATGAAGTTAAATTTCAGTAACTAAAGGAACCTATTTCAACACTCTTATAATACCCTCTTTTATTTATTTATTTTTCTTTTATTTAAAAGTTAAAAATACAATACATATTAAGTATCCCAAAATTTTTAAAATTTTGACAAATCAAATATTTATCGTTTTAAATCCTGTCAAATAAATTTTTTTAACATATTTTCACTCAATCCCTGATTAAATGCTAAAACCAGACTGAGTTGAAATATTCAACTCGATCCCCAAACTAAAATCCACTTCATCACCTCCATCAATTAACCCTGAAAATATGAAAAAACAATTAAAATTAAAATTAAATAACAATTTAAAATAAAAAATAAAAAACAAAAAAAATCAACAAATTAGTTCATTAGTTTACGTATAAAAGTTAATTTGAACTCATAAAAAAAAGTTAATTTAAGTTTTATTTATATTTTATCATATTCCTCCATGAAATAGTGCAAATCTGAATAAGTAGTAAATATGATTATGATTGTATCTACTTATAATCATGATTTTTTTGGTGTTTACACGGATAGGACACGTGTTTGCAATTTTTGAAAACGATTTTCCAATCCAAGTAACCAATCATCTTATTGTTTTTACTCATTCATAATTAGAAAAGTACAAAAGATTATTCGTTAGGAATTAAAATTTCAACGAAGAGAACAAAGAATTTGAAATCACACTAAGCACTGTAGTGTAATAGTTTGACACATGGATGTCCTATTGCGACTGCTTTGTCCTTTATAGTACTTTATTAATTTTATAATTCTTTTATTAGAGATTACGAATTTTTTGGGTTGAAAATTCGTAAACAATTTAAAATTAAAATATCTACACTAAAATTGCTGTTTTGCTGTCAATGTCAACTTTTATTTTCTTTTCCTAAGCAACGTGTGAGATTTTTTTTACCAAAAATTATTTTAAAATTAGATTCGTCTAATAAATAGATTAAAGTGCACTCTTCTTGTGACGTAATATAGGTGAAGTATAATACTCAGAATTTTATGGTAAATGACGCAATAATATCAGCACAAAAATAATTGCGTTTTTGAACTTCATCCTTGAGGAATTAAACATAGGTCAACCATGGAATTGAAGTCTGTTCAATATTTATTAAAGTCAAAAAGCTGAAGCAGAAAAGCACCTTTGTTTATTTTTGGGCATTTTCATTTTATTGAGCAAAATCTTCGATGCTTCTCAAAACTTTATCCGGAATTTTTTTCTTATACTGATTCTAAGATCAACCATATCTTCGTTAATAACTTCTTCGTTATGCACTAAAGTTCGTATTCCTACAACTTTAATTTTGCAGTTTTGATTAGTTCAAATCCAAAAGAGACGCCGCAATTTCGCGGAAAAGATGAGGAATCGTCGCGGATGAGGTTATCAAAAAAAGCATGCAAAACTAATTTTATCAACAACTTTGTAATACACTTTATTTACAAAGTCTACATGTAAATGAATTTATCTAAATTAACAACTAATTATTTTCAATTTTCTAAACTACAAAGAAATAAAACTTTGTTGGAGATTTCAAGTAGTCAAAGATACAATTAAACTATAGTTATGCTCAAATCAAATTTCAATTTTTAAATATAGGCTTAAATATTTTTTTGGTGGAAATGATCCTCATTTTCACAGAATGTTTAAAATGGTCTTCATTTTTACCTAATGTTTAGAATGGTCCTCATTTTCACAATTCGTGTTTTATTTGGTCCTTTTCTATAATGCCGTTTAAATCATTAACGGAGCATTGTACATGTGGCACGATTTGTATTAGGGTGTATTACGTGTACTGTACAGGTGACTTAATTAGATATTTGGGGATAAATAAGTAAGCTAGGGTTTTGGTAGGGAATGTTTGGGCAGTTGGTGAGTTTTGGCAATCTTGTTCCTCCATTCCCAATTGGTATTGCTGCAATCTTCTTCTTCCTGCAATCCCATTATATAGGTATGTTACGGTCCCAATCTTCTTCCTTTA
>Ga0214542_1003782_pt1 | contig 30454 bp, 18 predicted proteins | sample CNSS1metaG_FD_160096 | JGI IMG/M metagenome (GOLD analysis project Ga0214542, IMG submission 160096) | Root nodule microbial communities from cowpea collected in UCLA plant growth center, Los Angeles, California, USA - CNSS1 | ecosystem: Host-associated > Plants > Roots > Nodule | place: USA...
TACTGTGATGCTTCTCATCAGGGATTGGGATGTGTTCTGATGCAAGAACGGAGAGTGGTGGCCTACGCCTCACGACAGTTGAAGAATCATGAGAAGAACTACCCCACGCACGACTTGGAGTTAGCAGCAGTGGTGTTCGCACTAAAGATCTGGAGACAATATCTGTATGGTGCACAATTTCAGGTTTTCAGTGACCATAAGAGTTTGAAGTATTTGTTTGACCAGAAGGAATTAAACATGAGACAAAGGCGGTGGATGGAGTTCCTAAAAGACTTTGACTTTGAGTTGTTGTATCACCTGGGGAAGGCGAACGTGGTGGCTGACGCCTTAAGCAGAAAGGCAGTTCACGCATCTCTCATGATGGTCAGGGAGTTGGATTTGGTGGAGCAGTTTAGAGATATGCAGTTGTAGGTGGTTTTGGATGAAGGAGTCATTAGATGTAACCATCTCACTGTGTCTAATGATTTCCTTAATCTGATAAAGCAGAAGCAACCATCGGACCCCAAGCTACAGAGGATAGTAGAGTTACTTGGCACTGAGAAGGCCAAAGATTTCTTGATGGGAGATGATGGGGTACTGAGATTCAGAGGCAGGGTTTGCATACCTGAAGATTTAGAGCTGAAAGGCATGATTCTTGAGGAAGGGCACAAGAGCCGTTTTAGCATGCACCCAGGCATGACTAAAATGTATCATGATCTGAAAGAATCGTTCTGGTGGTCGGGCATGAAGCAAGATGTCGCTCGATATATATCGTCATGTTTAACCTGTCAGAAGGCTAAGATAGAACACCAGAGACCGGGGGGAATACTTCAGTAGCTTGAGATACCCGAGTGGAAATGGGATAGCATTGTTATGGACTTTGTTACCCATTTGCCTCAGACCGTGAAGAACCACGATGCTATATGGGTGATAGTAGACCGTCTCACCAAGAGTGCCCACTTCCTAGCAGTAAACTTGAGGATGTCTATGGCGAAACTAGCACAGTTATATATCAGTGAGATCGTGAGGTTACATGGTGTGCCATCGAGTATAGTCTCTGATAGAGACCCACGATTCACCTCACGCTTCTGGCAGACGCTGCAGGATGCTATGGGTAGTAGGTTGGCTATGAGCTCCGCATATCACCCTCAGACCGATGGGCAGTCCGAGAGAACCATCCAGTCTCTTGAGGATCTCTTACGGACGTGTGTACTGGACCATCTGGGTGCGTGGGATGAGGTCCTGCCTTTGGTAGAGTTTACATATAATAACAGCTTTCACACCAGTATTGGCATGGCCCCTTATGAGGCCCTCTATGGCAGGAGATGTAGGACGCCTTTATGCTGGTATCAAGATGGGGAATCAGTGGTAGTGGGACCAGAGCTTCTGAAACAGACTACTGAAAAGGTCAAGCTCATACAAGAAAGGATGAAAGCATCTCAAAGCAGACATAAATCATATGCTAATCAGAGGAGAAGACCTTTAGAGTTCGAACCAGGGGACCATGTTTTCTTGAGAATTACCCTGACTACTGGTGTGGGAAGAGCCATCTGCCAGAAGTTGTCTCCTAGGTTCGTCGGTCCATATCAGATTCTGAGAAGAGTTGGACCAGTGGCATATGAGATTGCCCTACCTCCTCCTCTGGCCAACCTCCACTCAGTGTTCTATGTTTCTCAGCTCAGGAAATATGTTCCCGACCCTTCCCATGTACTTGAGATGGAAGATCTGCAGATCAAGGGAGATCTTACAGTAGAGGTTCAGCCCGTTGGTTTAGGAGATGTTCAGATGAGACAGCTCAGAGGAAAGTCCATCAGACTAGTCCAGGTCATCTGGGACAAGAGGACAGGTGATTCCACTTGGGAATTGGAAGCAGATGTGAGGAAGTCATATCCACACTTGTTCTCTGGTAAGTCCCAATTTTCGGGTCGAAAATTTTTGAAGTTGGGGAGATTGTGATAACCCTTTTATTTCAGTCTCTTTCTTCCCCTCATTCCAACACTGAACTCTCCACTCTCTCTACTTCACCATCATCCCCTACACTGCTACCTTCACACTTAACCAAATTTCTTCTGCTTCTGAATCAGATGCTAGAGAAGTGACCTCGACAAATCCTCAAGCTACCTCCATCTCTAGCCTTTCTTCCTCCAGGTAAGCTCCAATTTCGTTTTGAGGTCCAATTCCAGATTTCATCAAGAAATCTTGCTTCTATTCTGAGTCTAACTGAGTGTTCCTCCCTCATCCATGTCGGAATGATGGAATTGCTAGGTTAAATTAAAAGAATTCTGCCCTTCCTCTCTACGTTGCTCTCATCCAAGGCGTTCTCCATTAACTAGGTAAGGGAAGCTGACTTTTAGCTCAATTTTCGTAGGAGATGTGTTCTTGAGTGGTAGAATTGTTTGTTCTGTGTTTAATTGGTGCTTGGACCTGTTTGTGTGTGATTTTTGAGTATGGGATGATTCTGGGCGAGGATGCATGCGTGGAACAGATGAGGAATCCTGGTATTTTCGCTCAGGCGACTCGCCTGAGCGAAAATACCAGAGGATCACCTCTGCCACTGCACGAAATCTCGCCTAGGCGAGCTGGAGTCGCCTGAGCGAGATAACTTCTCGTCTAGGCGAGCCAGTTTAGTCTGAGCGAGAGTTCGCCCAGGATTTTATTTTTTGCCAGTGTAAGGGGTCTCGCCCAGGCGAGAGTAGCCCGCCTAAGCGAGACAACCTCTCTGGCTTAGGCGAGACTCTCTAGCCTAAGCGAGATTCCCTGTAGAAGTTTTCTCCTTTCATTGTTTTTGACTAATTAATACTGTACTACTTGCATAAATCTAATAATGGCTAGTTCTGTATGTAATTCTTATGCATGATGGTCAGTGTGATGGAATTGAGTGTGAAATTGGTATGATTAAAAACATGTTAGAGATAGGGTTTCAAGGGGAATCCTAAGGAATGTGGTTTTAGTGAATGTAAGGGCATGAGGACTCAGATTGGTGGCATCCTGATGCTCCTAGTAACCATTAAGACTCAAGTAGAGTATGATGGATTACGTCGGGGGAAGTAGCAGGAGGTCCTGGTTTATGATTCCGATCCATCATAGAGGTGATGGGATTTACCTTGAGAGTGGTCGGGTGAATATCCTTTGTGCCTAAAACTCTGCAGAGTTTAGGAACCATCTCAAGTGCAAGTCACCAAGAGCTCCAATGCCACTTACATAATCCGGATATCGAGTCTAGAATGATGTGAGATGTTGTGGTCAGGATTAATCTGATGATTTAATCGATTGTGTAATAAAAGTCTGTTTTCTGTCTTAGTATGAAAATTTGCATGGTTTGCTCTTTGTTCAAGTTAGCTTACCCTTCTAGTTTCTATTGTGTTCTGTGTGTCTTCTACTTTTGCTATGATCGCCCTTATTGAATGGCGTGAGCAGATAAAAATGCAAGCGAAGATACACCTTTCCTAGGCAGGTGTTGAATGGGTTTACAGGACATTTTCCAGCAATAGTAGTTACATGTTCCTATAGTAGATGCTTAGAGTGTTTTGTAACCCTTTGTTTAGTGTAGGCGGTATGTATGGTTATTTTGAGGATGATTGTATTATATATACTGGCCTATGTCATCATTTGCTTCTGAATTATTAAAAATTTAAATGTTTTGTTTAATAGTTTAAAAGCTATGAAAACGGGATGTTACAAGTATCATTATCCCCAATCAAATTTCAATCCCCAAACATAGCACCATCAAATAACAAGAACACAGCAAACCCCAAAATCATCTTACGTTCATATAAAAGGCCAAAAATCAGAAATCAAAGCATGAAGAAATGGAGGAATCTCATTACCGCCGATGACGGAGGGGATGATGAAGATGCGAAGTGAAAGATGGCCTCCCAATGTTGTAAAAAAATGACTAACCCCTCTCCCTCCTATGGATCCCCCTTATGAACTAGATGAAGGAGTTAAAAGAGCAGTTGAAACCGGAAAAAACCGTTCCCCCAGTTCTTTAAATTATTATTATTTTTTTTTATTTTATTAATAAAAAAACGAAAAATAATTAATAGTATTTATTTTTATTTTACTTTTTCTTATTTTTAAAACACAAAATCCTTATTTTACTTAACTTTTAAAAACATAAATTAAAAAGAAACTTTTAGTAATTAATTTTTTCTTTATCCTTCTTATTTAACACTTATTTTTTCGGTTATTTTGAAAATAATTTTATATTCACCAAAACAAAATTAGATATTGACATTATTAAAAATACACTGTTTTTGTGCTTTGAAATTTTTTTTAATATATTTTAAAATTTTAAAATTAATGATCATCAATGTATTTTGAAGACATAATAAAAAAATAACATAGAAAAACTAGTAGAGAATCTAAACTCGATAACAACATTTTGTTTATTTTTTGTGATTTGTGTTTTTTGTATTGTATTTTTTGTAGATTAAAACAAAACTTCTATAACACTTTCGCCCAATTTCTAAGCCTAAAATATCATATCTAAATCAACTATAAGACAATGGTATGATACAACTTCATCCGCACTTAGAGCTAATATATGTTTAAATTGGTTTTAAGACATTCTAATAATTTTTCAAAACTTCTCCTCTAATAAGTCGTACAGGTAGTAATGAAACAATGTTGTTTTGTAAAATTTGTTGTAAAATGTCATTTTCTAAATATGCGCTTTACTTCATTACAATTATTTACATATTCCTAAAGTTTAGGAAAATTTTATAGATAATAAAATGAAAAAACAAACTGAAGTGGTAAAATTATGGAATAGTCATTATAATTAAGTGGTACAATGTGTAATTAAGTATTATTATTAAAAAGGTCCATTATCTTTTATTTTTACATGATTAAACATAAAAGAGTTTAATAACAATATTATAGATATTTTCTTATACAGTATACCCTTTCTTATTCAATGCAAATTTATTTAATATCGTAAGTAATTATAAAGATTTAAAGTGTCAAAATAAAGCAAAAAAAAGGTATGAAATATAACTTCATTAAACCTCTAAGATTAAAAAATTGTAAAATTTGAATTTGAATTGTTTTTATTTAATTTTGTTTTCAAATATCTATTTATACATAGCAATTCAAAAGTCTTAATTTCAAGAATTTACTCTACATAGGATAATTTGTAAGTCTCATTTTTTAGCTTATATGTGTATGGGTCTGGCTCTTTTCGTAGGCTCAAGACCAGTCCATTAGGAGACCCCCAATACCCTGTCTAGCCCCACTCACTCTCACTTGTCTCACTTTCAGAAAACTTTTCCTCTCCCTCACTCTCTCTGTTGGAACTTGAGAACTCTGCTAGGGCATAGTGAACCTCCCATTTCGAGCTAGCTAAGTCCATCTCCTCTTTCAAGTAAGTAAATCTTAGGGTTTCCTGGTCTTTTTCCCTCTTATTTTCACTATTTGGATATGTGGGTTTGATTGGGGTTTAACCTCATATGTTGTTTTGTCTTGGTTCCACATTTCAACTCACTACCATAGTTTTTGGAGTTGTGGTACTCCTTAGTTGTGGGTCTGTTGCATTTGTTAGCATCTAAGCAAGGTAAGGGAAGTTAAGGTTCAGGTTTTTAATTCATTTTTGCATGTTTGTGGTTCTATTTCGTGTTTCTAGTGATAGTGTGTTGCTTATGATGGTGTGAAAATGCATTGGGTGTTGTTTTGAATGAGTTCTTGGTGGAGCATGCGTGGAACAGTGGGTGAGAACTGATTTTCTCGCCCAAGCGAGCTCGTCTCGCCTAGGCGAGAATAGCTGAAGCTTGCCCAGGGTTCTGCTCAAAGCACTCCCTCAAGCGACCAACACTCGTCTTGAGCGACATATTGTCTCACTCAGGCGAGAAGGTCTCGCCTAAGCGAGAGCTCGTGAAATCTCTCAGGGCCACTGTTTGCAGTCTCGCCTAAGCGAGAGCCTGCAGCTTAAGCGATGCAACTTCCCTCGCCTGAGCGAGGGCTCCTAGCTTGAGCGAGGCTGGTGCAAAGGTGTGCTCTAACATTGTTTTCTTGTATGTTTTGATGATTTGTTGCATGATTGGTTTAAATTCCCCTTTTTAAACGAGGAGTATATGAATATGCATGGCTGTTTGATTCCTATGAACTAAAATAAGCATGCTTGGTATGAAATTAATCACGGATTTGTTGGTTGGTGGTGTTTTGGCATGATAATTGGATGTTTGAGATAAAAGTGGTTGTTATGGTATTGAGAAACATGAATTTGGTGTGAGATAGACGTAATTCCATGAGTCTCGTGGGGAGATCTCATGGTGGTATGTAGTGTATATAATTAGGATAAGGATTCAAGTAAGAATTGCATCCCGAAATTCTAAAGGATTAGTTAGTCTCATATAGAGCAAACTGATTCAAGTGGTGAGAGTAGCGGGAGGTCCTAGTCTTTGGCAAGATAATGGCCTTAGATGCTTGAAGGCTAACCTAGTGTGTGGTAGGGTGAAACTCATTGGCAATGGCTCTGCAGAGTAGTAGAGGCCACCACAAGTGCAAGCGTCCAGTGAATCCGATCTTATTATATGTATCCGGGTAATTGAGTCATAGTGTCCTGCTTGGTTGCTATAACATGATTTCGTGCCTACTTGTTGCATGTTTGTAATCTGTTTTCAAGTGCTTGAATAATATAACATGTTAAAAATTGTTTTGTTTCACTAGCTTACCCTTTCATTCTTGTCTGTTCTTTGCTTTGTTTTCTCTTTTGCGATGATCACCTTATTGGTGGGTGCTGTGTAGTTTGGACCTGATATTTGTGCCTCTTAGGAGCAGTGTTGAGGCCCTGGTGGCTTTGTAGTTCCCTGCTCTTGGAGCATCTCTTTTGCAAACTATAAAACTTTTGTTTAGTATGTTTTGTATGGCATCCTTGGTGTGCCTTAGTATCTTTTAAGCACTTTCATGAATGACTGTAATAGTAGATCCTTATGCATATTGTTGATCTGATTGCTCTTTTATTACTATAATTATGCCATATTTTTATTTAGTAGATTTAATCTATTTAAATGAGATGTCACATAATTCACTTCATATTGTATATATAAATTATAAATTATAAATATATATTAAAATTGGAACTTTAATATTAACATTTACGAAAATAAACATTAGCCCATTTAAATATTTAATAATTAAAATTTAAATGTAATATTAGATAATTAGATGATATTTAACTTTTAAAACCCCAGATCTTATTTACTTTATATATACGATTAACTTCTTTTTCTAAATTGTTTATCCTCACAACATACGATTTTCTTTTTCTAGAATCAAAATGAGGCATTATCTATAACAATATACAATATATAAAGAGGATTCCCTCTTTTGTGTCCACATTTCAAAATACCAATTTTATTCTTTAAAATATAATTATTTATTAAAATTTTTAAAATTGACCATTGTACAATTTTTTTTCTTTATTTATCAATAATTATTCTTTCATCTTTTCTTGTATATTTCACTTTACTTTTAATAAATATAATTTTATTTTATATATTAACTTAAGAAATAATTATATTATCATCACCTATTAATATCATGTATATTTAAAAAAAAAAAATGCGTATAACAAGATCCCGTTGTGAGTCTTGAGTGCCTTGACGGCCTTAGTTCTTGACACTCCCGCCTGTGTCATCACCAAATCAATGCCAGTTTCATCAATCTCCTCATCTTCTTCAGGCTGTGTTGCTGCAGCTGCAACATCTTTATCTTGTTTCGCTGTAACAGATCCAATGTCTGGCATCCTAAACTGTTGGGCAGCCTGTGTCTGCAACTGAGAGCTCAAGTCCTCTATTTTTGCTTCCCCAAATATGACTAAGGTCTCAGAATTTGGACTCTTGAACACATCGGGTTTTGAGATGAAGAAAAGAATCTAATGCATAAAATAACTTGGTTAAAGGCTATTAATCTTTCAGATAGATCGCAGAAATGAATAATACATATAATGACATACACTTTTTGTTCTCTTGATTGTAACCCTGCAAATGCTAGTAACAGGTTTTAGTCCCAGCTTCAACATTGCTTTTCGGCTTTTCTTCTCACTTCTGCGCTGCTTTGAACCCTCTACACCACCTGCATTTCAATCCAATTAATTAAATTAATGAACAACAAGAAGATCAACAGATAACAAGCCAGACTAATCCAGTATACTCATTGCTGCTAAAACGCATAGGACAAGTAGCAAAGTGCATAACTACATAGACATTTTCTCTAGGTAAAAACCCTTCATTCCAAATAAACTGCAACAGTTATTTACTTGTTAACATTGAAACAACTATACAGTGGTGAACTTTTTTCACGAACAACTCAGCCATATAAAAATCATAAAACACATAAAACCAGATGCTGAATATATTTAAGATGTGAAGTTCAGCACCAACAAAAAGAACCCCAAACATGAAAACAGTGGTACAAGAGCTTCAACATATGGTTTTCTTCTAGCTTAAATCTGCTAATGGCATGTACTTTGTTCATGCAGGAGCACACACCATTGGCCGTTCTCATTGCTCAAGTTTCAGCAATAGATTGTACAATTTCAGTGCCAGTTCTAGACAGGATCCAAGTTTAGATCCCTCGTATGCAGTACTGCTGAAGCGGCAATGTCCACAAGGCAGCACAAACCCAAACTTGGTGGTTCCAATGAACCCTTCAAGTCCTGGAATTGCAGATGTAGGCTACTATGTTGACATATTATCAAACCGAGGCCTGTTCACATCTGATCAGACACTGTTAAAAGATGCTGAAACAGCCAGCCAGAGAATGCCAGGGATAGCTATCAGTGGGCAAACAAATTTGCTGATGCAATGGTGAAGATGGGTCAAATCAGTGTCTTAACAGGTAATGCTGGAGAGATTAGAACAAATTGCAGGGTGGTTAGTAGCTAGCAATAGGGGTGAGGGAAGTACCTGCAGCAAATTAAGATTTACATATTTTAAGTCATGTTTCTAGTGGAGGGTTTTTTCCTCCTGCTTCATTACAGAGCACGTAACTTCGCTTCTGCTCTATTTTTGATCTTTTTGTTCGCGAAACTGGCCTTCACCTGTCGCTGAATCAGTCCTGTGTTTGCCCCTAAAAATTGATAGCTTGTCGCGTGCAGCAAGAATTTACTCACATTACCACAATCAATTTCCAAGATCGTACAATCACAATGCCTCGCTATCCACAACCGACAAACTTTTGTCCTAAGCTAGATATCGAGAACAAATGCTAAATTAGTATATTACATGTTTAACAATATATCAAGCAATAATTACTTGAATGTGCTTTTGTTGTTTTAAACATTTAAATGGACAAATGACATCTTATATTTTTAAAATTAATTCAATTTAATCCAAGCGTAACATCAGCAAACACTGCAAAAGACTCCTGGATCGATGGTATCCCATTTCCAAAGGTCTGAGACATGAGCCTTCAAAGGTAGCAGGTATGGATCCCATAAACCAAACTGTATATAGCATGAATTAAACATGTAACACTCAGGTCTAAACTCTCAAGGGCACATTATAGAGCTCAGAGAAGGCTATTATAAATAAAAACAACTAATATGATCATTCATCATCATATAGTACCACAAATCTTAGATAGCAACAAAATTATAAGGTAAACACAACCATATGAAACAGTGATATGGTTTGAGTACCATAAAATAATAAGGATGGATTAGTTCCAAAATCATCCCCAAAAATCAACAACAACAAAGAACATAAACAGAAACTAAGTAGTGAGCTCCATGATAGCACCAACAATGTCCCCGTCGTGAGTCTTAAGGGCCTTGACAGCCTTGCTTCTAGAAACTCCTGCCTGAGTCATCACCAAATCAATGTCATGAGGTTCAACACCAGTCTCATCAACCTCCTCCTCTTCTTCAGGCTGCGCTGCTGCAGCTGCAGCATCTTGATCTTGTTTTGCCAGCACGGATCCCACATCTGGCATTCTGAACTGTTGAGCAGCCTGTGTCTGCAACTGAGAGCTCAAGTCCTCTATTTTTGCCTCCCCAAATATGACATAGGTCTCAGAATTTGGACTCTTGAAGACATCAGGTTTTGAGATGAAAAAAAGAACCTAATGCATAAAACAATCTGGTTAAAAGCCATCCACATCTCAGATACATCACAGAAAAGAAGATGACAATATATACAATGACTCACATTCTTTGTCCTCTTGATTGTGACCCTACTAACACCACTAACAGGTTTCAATCCCAGCTTCAGCATTGCTTTTCGGCTCTTCTTCTCACTTCTGCTCTGCTTCGAACCCTCAGTACCACCTGCTTCATAAAAATACATTAATCCAAGAGAATAGATCAACAGATATAGTGCTGCAGTTGAAGACATAAAAAGAGGCACATTGTATTTTTCTTCTGGCTATACCCTATGATTATATAGCCCTAACCTTTATAACACTGCAAAACAATGCACAACCGCAAAGCTCAATCCTTTTGAAACAAATAATACATGTGCCAATAGTATGTAGTTTTTTAACACTTCTGACTAAACTACACAATGAATGCGAGTTCGATAACTCCTAAGCTAACTACCTTGAGAGTTATTATTAGTTAACAATGATTTCTTACTGGTTATTTTTTACACTGACATGCATGCCTATGAACTATGTAACTCATTGTTTTTCTCCTTGAAAGAAAAATCTCAAATTGATATAAGATCCCAAAGCACAGAAATATACCAAACAGAGTGAAAAGTTGACACATTAAGTTCATTGCCAACAAAGAGAATCCCTAACATTAAATCGATAGTCTACAGCAAGACTAAAAAAATCTAATATTCTCAGATGTAAAATTGTAAATTTAGATACAAGTAATTCCATTAATACATGTTAACAGTTATACATATAAACATAGTGATTGAAAAAAAAAAAAAGAAGACCTTGGGCGTCATCCTTGTCATCGTCTTCGTCCTCATCCTCGTCTTCGGTTTCATCTTTTTCATCGTCCTTAATATCCTCTACAATGGGAGCATCATCCTCCTGAGAAAAAACAGATTGTGGAAGCAAATTAGAGAGAAAGTAAAGTGAAAAATTAAAAGTAAATGAAGTGAAGATGGGGAACCTGTGGCTGAGGTTTCTTCTTCAGGGTTGCGTCTTCGACGGAAGGTACTTGTGGCTCGGCTCCGTCGTCGGTGGTGGCGGCGGCGGCATCAACAACGGGTCCCGGAGACATGGCTTTTGTTTTAGTGAACAAAGACACTCACAAGACAAACTGGAACCGAAGGATAGAAATCGCAAGAAATGATAGATTCGATGATGAGACTCTTTTTGTGCTATTCATTCTTTCACCCTTCCCACCTCATGGGCTTTCGGGTTCTTCGGTCCATAATTTACTTGGGCCTTTATTGTCATTCCTTGACCCATATTCTGAATTTTTTTTTAAATATTAATGTAACCAAGTACATTTTTTCATATAACAATGACAAATACTAGAAATATAGTCTAGCATTTGATTGAAATTTTTAAAATTAAAAAAATTGTAATATCATGTCGCATTTAATACATCCCTTTTCCAAAATTATATTTTAATAAATTTAACCAATAAAAAAATATTTGATTGTGTTATTTATATTCCTCTAACATTCATTTAGCAACAAAAGGAAAGACAATTTGAAATAAATACTTATAGATGCCATACTTTATAAAAGTTCCTGTAATTACATTGTATCTTAAGTTTTAAAGACTTGTTTTATTATAAAAATGTAATTTTGAAAAATCAATTTGATATTATACTAAATACTATTTTATTATAAAATTGCAATATTAGGAACTATTTTGAATTTTGTATATCTTTAGGGACTAAATCAACTTTTACACTCTCAAAGAATTAGATTCACAACACATGTATATTTAAAGACTAGATTGTGTATTTACTCATAAACTGTTAAATAATTTTTTATATTTTATTTTTTCAATATTTAAGTTTTATTGTTAAACGAAAGGTTTTAAAAAACAATCTCACCGAACACAATAAAAAGTTCTCTTATGTTAAAACTTTTTCTAGCTATTAAAATTTCAGTATTTTATACTTTTAATTTTTACTTGTACTGGTTAGTTATTTTGTCTCCTAATTTTTTTTTTCAATCGAATTTTCTCACTCTACCATTTCAAAAGCTAATTCAGCTTGTCCAACTTTCAAGAGTTTTGTTCTAATTTTTTTCAAGTATATTTATCTTAAAGAATTACACTCTCTTTGTGAATTCTTTCAAAGATAAATAAAGTTTTGAATTTATGTATCTATTGTTAATTTTTTATTTTAAATATACATAAATAAATACTTTTAATTTATTTTATATATTTTTTCTTAAATTTAGAAACCCTATGAATGATGAATGAGATATTTTCTAGTTTGACAATAGCATTTTATATCTCTACCCATTTTATAGATGATAATTGTTGCCATGTATCCTCAATTTCATCTTTCAAGTACTATCTTATGTTGCTGTACTTAAAAAATGTTTAGCTACGTAACAGATAGTAAGTTACACATTTTATCATTTAATTGTTTCTACATCTTGTTATGCAATTTAAAATTTCTTATATTTTATAATCTAATTTTATTTTCTGCACATTTTAATATCTTATTTTTTATATGTACATTTTTCTCTATCAGGTAGTGTTCTTTTTTTTATTTATAGGAGTTCTAAACTGGAAAACAAAAAAAAAATTGATCCAAAATTATCAATATTGTACTTTAAGCTAGAAATTTGAAGTAATTGGATTTTTTTTTATTTATATGTATTTAAGTTACAAATCATATCTCCAAGATAATCAAAATATAACTTATTTTATTTTTTATTAAAATGTCTCTTAAACTAGTTTTTTTATTATAATATTTTTGTTACTACCTCTCAAAATAATTAATAAAAATGAAATATTTGATTTTACTAATAAAATAATACAATTGCTATCCATATTATTTGTCTAAATTAGAGTACATAACGTGGTTTCAAATAGAAATATTTATGTAAATTAAAGAAGATCCAAAGAATATTATATTATCTCAAAACTTTATATTGACATAAGAAGTTTGTTATTGATAATAAATGTTTTTCTCAACATCTTTAATTGAAATAAAAAGTTCAAATAAAAAGAAGTTGTATACCTTAAATATATTGCAAAATGTTGTACGTATTAGTTTCGAAGATTTCTTTGTACAAACATTCTTAGTTGTTGTCACATTTTCATCTTCATTGAGGATTAAGATTTTCAATCATTTCTTTGTTCTAACTCTATAAATAGCAATATACAGTTGGTCACGTGTGAATATTGAACGTGAAAGATAAAGTCCAACTCTCGTAAAAGACTGTTCTTGACTTTTATTGATTGTCATTGCAAAATAAAGTGCTATTAGAAATTATTTTCTTTGAAATTTAAAAGGCAATACAAAATCATAAGACACTAAATTTATTCTCGGTATAAAAATATTTTTACCAATGTTTTCTCCTGTGATCATATTAGCAGAAATCACATGTTTGTCTAAGTCATTAACTTGCAACTTTGTGTCATTACAAAGACCTTTTGATTGATCAATTTTTCTTATAAACTAATTCGTACAGATGCTTTATACTTTAATCGATGATTTGATATACCTGAATATTTTACTTCAATCAAGAACTCTGAATTCTAATGTAAACAACTTAGTTTGAATTTCTTGGTCCTCATCTGATTAGTAAGATGTGTTTGAACTTAGTATGTAATTTCTTTACTATTTATGAAGGATAACATAAAGTCATTCAGTGTTGTTATATAGCAGTGGTGGATCTTGAGACAAAATTTAGGGGGTATCAAAACAAAATATTAAGTATATTTTTAGTTTCTGAACTTTGACGTCCAAATTGAAATTTGTCACAGTCTGAAGTTTTAATACAGTTTAATCACAAACTTTACAAATTAATGAATATAATCTTTTTAACTCAATTGTGTTAAATTTTTTGTATGTATCAAACGTTTTCCTAGCTGATATTAAAGTCAGAACATGTTAGACAGTGTAAACAATTTAAATGATAGCATGAAACACATTTAATACTTTAAAAAACTTAACACAATCAGGTTAAAAGGATTATATCAATTCATTTTTTAAATTTAGGGACAAAAATATATTAAAGATTTTGATGTGTTAAACGCATTTTCTAACATATATTAAAGTTGAAATGTGTTAGACAGTGTAAATAATTCAAATAATAGCAAGAAACACATTTGACACTTTAAGAAAAATTAACGTAATTATGTTAAAAGGATTATATTCATTCATTTTTTAAATTTTGTAATAAAAATATATTAAAATTTTGGACATAGACGAATTCTAATTTTATATTAAAACTTTGATACTAAAAATATATTGAAATCTAAGATAAATATATAAAAGTTTTGAAAATATCAAATATATAAAATAAATAAAAAAAAAAAAAAATTATTTATATATATATATATAAATATAAAAAAAAAAAATATATATATATATATATATATATTAATATTATATAGAATAAAAAAAATTTGGAGGGGTGGCCCCCTATCATTGTTCTTAGGTCCGCCATTGTTCTATAGATTCAATTATTGGACATAGAATTGCTCCATGATCAAAAAATTCAGAAGACGTCATATTCAGCTTAAATTCAGGATAAACAAATTTGACTAATGATGATAGTAAAGGCGATTCAGTGTTTTCAATTAGAAGATGTTTTGGTATTTCAAGATTGCCCTTACCATTTTCGTTTAAATATATATCTCCATCTCCAATTTTGAGGATCCAATTAAGAAATTCTTTGATGTTTGTTCCATTTGATTTATGGCAAAATTTAATATCATATTCTTTGTGGGTTTCAACACATTGCAATGTTTTCATAATTCAAAATAGTTTATTGTTGATTTGACAACATCAATAGTTGCAACGTTTACAACTATTGCTTCAAAGCATAGTAGGATTATAGAATATATCAGTATAGGAAATCATAGCAAAGTAAAAAGAAAATGAGAGTGTTTCATTTTTTTTGAACTGTTGGGGTTTTGGAGGACATGGGAGGTTTATAGAATAAATAGATGGAGGAGATGAAAGCAAAATAAAAGGAAAATGAGAGAGAAAGAAAAGTGATATTTTGAAATTGTACACATGGCAAGGAGAGAGGATGCCATGTGTATTGATATGTTATTTTATACTAAAAACTACTTAAAAGGGTAAAAAGAATGAATTTTGAAATGAGAAGTTGAGATGAGTGATTAAGATAATGACATGTGTTTATGTTTTGCTATTTGTGTTTTCTATATTGTATTTTTTATAGATTACATGATCTTGTTAATTAAATCAAAACTTCCTATAACACTTTGGCCCAATTTCTAAAAACTTTGTTGTATCTTTAAACTCCTCTATCGGTTCAAAATTGATACTTTACAAGTATAAATTTACCTTTCAAAACTATATTCATCTTATGGATCAAATAAAATTATAGGGTTGGTCTCTGAGGACGATAAATGAATTTAGACCCAATTCTCAAGCCTAAATTTATTTCTCAACCATTGAAATTAGGTTAGTCCAAAAACATTATTGTTGTGTTCACTCGGGAGATAGTAATTGAGAAAGATTGAGTGGATGGGTTTGAGTTGATTTAAGAGTGAATTTTGTCGTTCCTTTACGCATCTTCAACTGGGATTCTCACTCTGGTTGCAGTGGATGGAATGTCTTCTCCATGTTCAGCTCGCGACGAGGTGGTAAATGGGGCATACACCACTTTAGTGGATGGGTTCCTCACCATTTCACAACTCAACATCAAACAATAACACACATACACCAGTTAAGAACTCAACTTCTACACACACATTTTAAAAAAAAAAAACAGGATAGTCACCTGAAATGGCAGCACCGTGAAACGAATATCTCCACCAAAGCCATCCTACACCATGCAATGCACGTGAGAGAGACGAGAGGGTAAACTTATAATAGCGCAACTCAATCCTAGCAAATCATTGCATAATGACCGAGATTAGTAATTTGATGGATCCCTATAATCGTCGCCATGCCATCTGCACAAAAACTTAAATGAACATTAGACTAACTCTAATTTCCATCTTTGCAAATGCAGTTTCCTTAACGTGAACACAACATACATCTAAATTCGCGAAAGGCGATAATGTGATACAACTTATTTAGACCTAATATATGTTTGAATTGGTTTTAAGGTCTTCTCCTCTACTAAATCACAATTAGTAATAAAACAATGTTGTTTTTTGAAAAATTTGTTGATAAAATACCATTTTCTAAAGAGACACTTTACTTCATTACAATTGTTTACATATTCCAAGAATTTAGGAAAATTTTAGAAATGAAAAAAAAAACTGATGTGGTAAAATTATGGAACACTCGTTATAATTAAGTGGTAGAATGTGTAATCAAGTATTGTTATTAAAAAACGGTCCATTATTTTTTATTTTTACACGATAAAATTTAAAAGAGAGTTTAATAGCATTATAGCTATTTTCTAATATAGTTTCATATTTTTAATCATTTTTATTTTCTACTTTCAATTTATTTCTTCAGTTTTTTCACAACATAAAAAAAATCTTTGACGTTGAAATATGGTATAAAAATGTGAAAGTCAAAGACTGTTTTATCCTCGAAACTCATATTACGGTTCAACTAAAATAAATTCATTTTCCTTATCTTCCTTATCTTAAAATAAATTAATTAAAAATGCTATTAAAAAATATTATATTTTAGTAAAAACTGTACTTACTCATTGAGCTTAATAAAATTTCATTTGATATTTCTCTTGTTTTTTATGCTAAATAATTTTTCTCTTAATTTATATAATAAAAACATTACAGTATGCCCTTTCTTATTCAATGCAAATTTATTTAAGGTCTTAACTAATTATATAGATTTAAAGTGTCAAAATAAAGCAAAAAAAAGTATGAAAAATAAGTTCATTAAACCTCTAAGGTTTGTTCAAATTGTAAATTTAAATTTGAATTGTTTTGATTTAATTTTATTTTAAATATCTATTTATACATAGCAATTCAAAAATCTTAATTTCAAGATTTTCCGCTAGGAGAATTCACTTCATATTGTATATAAAAATTATAAATATATATTAAAATTGAAACTTTAATATTAACAATTACGAAAACAAATAGCTCATTTAAATATTTAATAATTTAAATGTAATATTACATAATTATATAATATTTAACTGTTAAAACTCCGAATCTTAATTTTACTTTATACATTTTCTAAATTTTTTATCCACACAACATTTTTTGGGCTAGAATCCAAATGAGGCATTTTATCATGACATTTTAAATCCTTTAACTGGACAAGAATTTCACATTCAAACACGTATGACATTCCCCATGTTTCATTATATATTATATCATTTAAAGATAATTGACACTGTAATTAGGGCACATTTTATGAAACAAATCATTGTGCGTGTAATACAAGAATCATTATTTAAGTGATTTTTCAATAAATAGTATATTATAAGTGTATAAAATTAAATAAAAAATAATATTAAAAATACCCACAAAACAAAAATTTCATGTAAGAACATTGTACACATACACACAAACACATATGTAATATTAACTTCAATTCATAATTTCAACAATTACTTATAATTTAATAAGTGAATTTAGTATCTTGATCTCAACTTGTTTTTTCTGTCTCCCTTAGTTTTTCATTAGTTTTGCCAAACTTGTATCTATATTTTTTTAATGTAAATATCTTATTGATAAATAATACAGATTTAATGTTTTTAGTTTAGAAGACTTAAATGAGAGAATATCAATTGCATTGCAAATCATTAATAGTTACAGTATTTATTTCCATTATGTGTCAAATATGACACAATAAATTTGTGTTTCAATTAAGAAACCAAAAGAAATGTTTGAATTAAAATTTTCTTTTGATGCTAATTTTTCTCTCTCCAGAGTTTATTATGTCACAAGTTATATTTAAAAGTTTGGTTAATTAATACCATGGATTTATTTATTTTGGATATTTTATAAATGTTTCCTTGTTTCTTCCATCCATTCAATAGTTATTTCTTTATTTATTTTGGATATTTTATAAATGTTTCCTTGTTTCTTCCATCCATTCAATAGTTATTTCTTTCTTTCTAAAGTAGATTTCAAGACAAAATAAAGAGTTAATAATATGTTTTAAGTCAAAGTTATTCATCTTGAATCAACGGTATGTTCATAAATAAAACAGTAACTAATTTGATTGCAATATAACACAAAATTTGGTTTAACACCAACCTTAAACAGATAAATTGGCTGGAGTTCTAACTTATATCCAAAACTATGGACATTAATGGTTGGATTGGACGAAAGAAATAGATAGCAAACAAGTGGATGGAAAAGGAAAAAGAAAACAAGTTATTAAAAAAATATATTTTAAATAAAAATAATTTGATAAGAGAGAACCAAATAAAAATAGAGATGTTATTAACGGTTTTTTAAGGCTGGTTAATATTATTATTTTTTATTATTATTATCATTCTTTATATATATAACTCAAAATTACTTCTTAAAAAATGTTATATGGTGTTATTAGAAGTTTTTTTTTTCTTCTAAATATCTTTTGTCATTTATAAAAAGGAAGATACTCGGTTAAGTGTAATAAGTATGGTTATATTTTATTTTTATTCTAATAAAAATTATAAAAACTATAATTATATTATTTTTGTTTAAACTCTAATAATCAAGGTAATTAGTAATTTAACATCTATTCTTGACTTTAATAAATGTCACGTGTATTTATTTGAAATATATATGATAAAATATGTGTTCAATTACTTAAATTATTGATAAAATTCAAACAAAATTAATAGAATTAAAGTTTTTGTATTAAAATGATAATATTTTTATCATATAAAAAGAAACCAAATATATTGTTCTTATATTGTCCTTATAATGCAGGATAGACCTATAAAATCACCGATCAAATGTCATAAGTATTCTATTCTTACACTACGTCTTCAATTTTTTGTCTCAAATTCCAATTCTCCTCCAAATATGCTTTGACTTCTAAGTGTTCGATAAAGAAAATATTATCATCAAATGAATGATTTAGATTACAAAAGCTAACATTTTTAGTTGGATGTTCACCTATTTGAATATTTATTCTTGCATCTCCAAATATTTTTTTCTTGTTTCCTCTTCCTTCGCACGACGTTCTTGTTGACCTTCATGTTGTTATCTTTGTCATTTTTCTTACACATTACTAATTTAATCTTCACAAACTTATTTTCGAATTGGTCAATTTGGAACGTACTTTCAGATCCAGGAGTGTATATTAGATTATCCAATCTGACATGTAAATATCGGATTGGGTAATCTAGTATATACTCCTGATTCCATGCATATATTGGATTGACCAATCCGAAAGTGCATGCCTTTTTTTATTCAACTTTGTTATGCGTGGGTTGTTTTGCCGGGCCCAAAGCCTATACTCTGTCTATGTTAGGAAATATGGGCTTCATTGCTTCCAAGTGCTGAAAGGACAATAATTGGGACAATGGATGTGCAAATAGTATCCGAACAAATTCTCCGGCATGTCCAAGTGACGTAAAAAAAAGGATAAATAATGATTTCAAAAGAGTCTATCATTACACTTCTTTTAGGTCTTAATCAGAAGATAAAAGAATGTTACTCAACTATAGAATTCAAGAAGTTTAAGTGCAATAGAGCAAACTATATTGGAAGTCTTACATCGACTAGAGATAAGACAATTTTATAGTATACAAGTGAGGTGCAAATCTCACCTTACAAGCCGATTTTGTGAGGTTGAATTAGACTTTAAACCCACTTCTAACAAAGTATCAAACTTAAGACTTAGAAAACATACTCGCCTATAATGTTTGTTTGAAATGCCAAAGCATTTAATAAGAAAAAATCTCAAACCAAACTATTAAATTTATCGTATCTTGAGACCAATTTATATTCAAAACTTCAAAAATTAAATAAATGTAAGTTATACACACAATCATTGAATGCCCCAGAAAAATAGTAAATTGTAAATTGGATTTTAAAGTGTCACAATACTTTTCAAATTTTAATGTATATTTACTACTGCGAAGATGGAACGGGGATTATTCGTTACTTGTTATTATACACTTCTAAGACCATACATTAAACTAGAATATCGTCCTCGGTGCTATCTATGATATGAGTTGCCCGTATAATACAAAAAAAGAAAAAATCATGATAGTTTGTCATTATCATTTTTTATATTATCATTTAATAATAATGAATATTATTCTATTATTTTAAAATTTTGTTCATATTATTAAAAGGATTACAAAGGAAAAGTAAGAGAGTTAATCAAAAAAATTTATAGCAGAAAATAAAAATAGTTGTCAGCCGAGGGTTTCTTACTTTTAAACATTATTTTTAACAGCTATTATAAGTGTTATGATACAGAAAGAAATAAAATCTGCATAATTCCTTATTCATCAACGTACTGTACAAGGCATAACGAAGCTTATTATAAAATTGTGGTTACAAGGAAAACTGAAAAGAAACAACTAACAAACAATTGTAACAGAAAAAGATATTTTTCTAACTGTAATACCCCCTCTCAAGTTGGGTGGTATATATTTATCAGACCTAACTTGGAAATATTGTCGGTGAAAGGTGTTGGGTACAAAGATTTAGTAAAGACATCCGCAAGCTGATGCTTAGAGGAAATATGCGAAAGAAGAATGAGTCCTTCAGTGATTTTGGTACGAATTAGGTGGCAATCAACCTCAATATGCTTTGTTCGTTCATGGAAATAAGGATTCTTTGCTAATTGAATGGTGGATTGATTGTCACAAAAAGTGGAAATCAGCAAAGGAATGTTGAGAGAGAGATTATCTGCAATAAATTTGAGCCATTGAAGCTCGCGAGCAAGAGTAGCCAAAGCCCTGTATTCAGCTTCGGTGGAACTTCGGGAAACTGTGTTATGTTTTTTTGACTTCCAGGAAATAAGACAATTACCATAAAAGACGCAATAACCTGTTATGGATTTTCGTGTAATGTTACAGGTGGCCCAATCTAAATCAGAGAAGGCTTGTAGTCTGTGAGGATTTTGAACTGGATAGAAAAGACCCTGTCCAGGGGCATTCTTTAGGTACCGTAAAATGCGAAAGGCAGCATTTAAATGAGAGGTTCGTGGAGCTGTCATGAACTGGCTAATCTGTTGTACAACACAACTTATGTCTGGACGTGTGTGAGTAAGATACAACAACTTTCCAATTAATCTACGGTAATTAGTGGAGTCAGGAAGAAGATCGCCATCTGTTTCATTGAGTTTGACAGAAGAATTGGTAGGAGTGGGTGCGGGTTTACAACCAGTTAAACCAAACTCAGATAGAATAACAATGCAGTATTTTCGTTGATTGAGAACTAATCCACGTTTAGAACGGGCAACCTCAAATCCCAAGAAATACTTTAAGTCACCAAGATCCTTGATATGGAATTGTGTGTGAAGATAAGATTTGATAGTTGAGATAATGGTCAGATTATTACCAGTAATCACTATGTCATCCACATAGACCAAAAGGGCAGTAAAAGAATCAGATTTTTGTTGTACGAACAAGGAGTAATCTGTTGTGCTTTGAGTAAATCCAAAATGGAGTAAGGCGGTGGTGAGTTTTGCATTCCACTATCTGTTGGCTTGTCGCAATCCGTATAAGGATTTGTGAAGTTTGCAAACTAATTTAGGAGAAGGAAGTTACAGACCCGATGGTGGCTTCATATAAACTTCTTCATCAAGTTCTCAATGTAAAAAAGCGTTATCAACATCGAGTTGATGTAAAAACCAACCAGAAGATATAACAATGGAGAGAAGAAACCGAACAGTAGTGAGCTTGATAACGGGAGAAAAAGTTTCAAAAAAATCAACTCCTTTCGTCTGTGTGAAACCTTTAGCCACAAGTCTTGCCTTGTGCCTTTCTATAGAATTGTTTGCTATGAATTTGGTGCGGTAGACCCATCTACAACCCACAACTTTCTTTCCCGGTGGAAGGCTTACTAATGACCAAGTTTTATTTCTCTCAAGGGCTTCTATCTCAGTAATCATAGCTTTCTGCCAATGGTCAAATTGACTAGCTTCTTTGAAGGATGTAGGCTCAATTATACCAGAAATAGACAAACAAAAAATAGTATGAGGGTTAGAACATTGTGAATAAGAAAGATATGAGTGTAAAGGATAAGGAGGTCGTATAGTAACATTGGATGATGCAAGAGTTGGACAATGGTAGTCAGCTAAGTAAGCAGGTGGCTTCTTGGATCTTTGTGAAATCCGTGAATTGCATTCAGTGGCTTGAATAGTATCTTGTGTCACATATTCATTACTAGTGGTAGGATAAATATTATTATGGGGTTGAGGTGATTGATTGTAATTATCAGGAAATATAGGACATGATTTTTGGGAAGGTATGAGTGAATCAAAACGTTCAATTTCAGAAAGGGTACTATTAGGTATGTTATTGACATTCATGTTTTATGTTATTAAAAGATGTGTATCATAGGAAAATTGTTTTTCATAAAATATGACATTACGTGATATGATCCAAGATTTTGTAACAATGTCATATAGAATATACCCTTTGGTGCCAGGCTTAAAGCCTAAAAAGATAGTTTTAATGGCACGTTTATTAAATTTGGTCCTGCCAGCAAGAAGAGTGGTTGCAAAAGCCAAACAACCAAAGACACGTAATTGAGTTAAATCTGGAAGGTTTCCATGGACTAATTCATATGGGGATTTTAATTTCAAAAAAGGGTTGGAAGTCTATTGATGATATGAGTGGCATGCTTGACAGCAAAAGACCAAAAACATGTAGGTAGATGAGCTTGAAATAATAAAGCACGACTAACATTTAACAAGTGTTGATGCTTTCTTTCAACGATGTTGTTTTGTTGAGGAGTTTTAACACATGAAGTTTCATGAAAAATTCCTTTATTAGAGAAAAAATCATGTAATATAAATTATTTGGCATTATCGAAGCGAACTTTCTTTAGTTTCAAAGAAAATTGATTTTCTATGAGAAGTATGAAAGATGGTAGAACTGTCTTAACATCATATTTGAATTTTAACAGATGAATCCATGTAAAACGTGTAAAGTCATCTACCACTGTTAAGAAATATTTGAAACCATCAACAGAGGAAGTAGCAACTGGACCCCATATGTCCACATGAATTAGTTCAAAAAATTTGGAATTTCTGCTAGTACTGTGAGGAAAAGATAGCTTCTTTTGCTTGGCAAAATGACATGTGTCACAGGGCTGAGAACAATCGAAAGTAATGTCATTATATTTGATAGACAAATGCTTTAGAATTCTATTTGAAGTATGTCCTAGTCTAAGATGCCATAACATGGGCATTACAGTATTTTGTGTTTGGGAAATGATACAACCAGTTTGGGAAAGTGAGGCACATGATTTCAAGTCACTGGAATGCTGAAGATAGAACAAGCCATTGTAATACTTAGCTACACCAATCATCTGAAACTTGTGTTTCTGCATGATGAAACAAGTTTTATCATGAAAAATAACCATGCAATTAATATTTGAAAGAAGTTTTGGAATTGAAATAAGGTAAGCCACAAAGTCTGGTACATAAAGGACATTGAAAAGAGTTAAACTGTCGAGAGTGATATTCCCAGAAAAATGAGCAATAACAGTGGTATTGTTTGGCAACTTAATGTGTATAGGTGTTATGGGTTTTAAGGTTTCAAAAAGAATTTTAGATGGACAAATGTGGTTAGTGGCCCCATTGTCCAAAATCCATTGAGAAAAGGAAGAATTATCACCTGATGGAGATGCAACAGAATTTTGTGTATGATGAACAAAAGCCGAATTAGTTTTGGAATCTTTGAGAAGAGATATAATAGCGTGATATTATTCCTTCGAGAAATTGAATTGTTCACCAGTAGAGCCTTCAATCAGTTCAGATTGTTGTGAAGGAATATCAGAATCTGCTTCTGCCAAACTAGCCGAGGAAGTGGTTCTAGAGGAAGCTGCTCGACCTGTTTTTCTGTATCTAGTGGGAAAACCAATCTTCCAGTAACAAGTTTCTATAGTGTGGTTTGTTTTCTTACATTTTTCACAAAACTTGGTGTTTCTATTATTGGATTTACCAAGATTTGTGTTCTTGGAGACCCCAGTAGAACTTTTGTTGTTAGCTTTAGATGAATCATTGGATTGAGCAGAAAAAGCTACAAGATCTTGAGTGGTAGAAGAGGAAGGTGTACTTACAAATTCACGTTCATGTTGTAAGATCATAGAAAACGTTTTGATGACAGAAGGCATAGGATCCATCATCATAACTTGAGATCGAACTTGCGAATATTCATCAGTTAGCCCTCGCAAGAATCGAATAACACAATCATCCTCTCGTTCTTTGTGTAGCCTGGAAAGAATGCCGCAAGAGCAAGGTGTGGAGCATGAACAAAGAAGAACACACCGATATAGTTCTATTTCTTTCCATAAAATTTTCAACCTTGTGTAATACTCAGAAACACTAGAATCACCTTGTTTACAGGTTTGAATCTGATCTTGAAGATCAGCAACACGAAATTCATTGACATGAGAGAATCTTTCTGTGAGATCTGTCCAAATCTCTAGGGTTGTATCCATCCACATAACTGACTGCTTTATTGAGGGAGACATGGAGCGTAATAACCAGGACATGACCATGAGGTTGCAGCGTCGCCATGCATCATATAGAGGATCAAAATTTATGGGACAAGAAAGACTGTCATTGATGAACTTTTCCTTGTTCTTGGTTTCAAGGGCCACCAACATCTCTCGCTGCCACTAATAAAAGTTGTTTTCCATCAAGAGAGGGGAAACAAGAACAATGGCGGGATTCTCACCGGGATGGAGGTATAGAGGGTTTGTCGGATTGATGATATGATCTAGTGTAGGTATAAGGGTGTTTTGGCTAGGTTTAGCCATGGTTGATCACAAAAGAAGCAGAGACGGGTGCGAAAACGAGAAAGGTAATATCTATTCTGATACCATATAAGTGTTATGATACAGAAAGAAATAAAACCTGCATAATTCCTTATTGATCAACGTACTGTACAAGCTTATTATACTATGGTTACAAGGAAAATTAAAAAGAAACAACTAACAAACAGTTGTAACAAAAAAAGATATTTTTCTAACTGTAATAGCTATTCATAAAAGCATGAACTTGAAGGGATGCGAAATCTGCGATTTTTTTTTTATTTGGAGTCGATTTTAACTTCAATTTGTAAAATAGAGTCCGTCTAATTTATTTTTGTAAAACAGATAAGTCATCATTAGAGGCAAAGTCGACCTCCATCCAATCGATTTCATATATTTTTTCTTTTTAAAAACAAAATCATTAGGACAAGATTGGTTTCTTTTCCTCCCAGACGACGACTTTACTTTTTGGCCGGAGTGGGAAGATATCGTGACACTTCGGGCAGAGCAAGGTGGAAGTGTCGGCCGATGACAGGAACTTGAGTCTGGGGTCATCGAAGGTGGCGGGGTTTGTGGTGGAGCAGCAGGGCTTGGCGCAGGTGAAGGCGGCAACGAAAGTAGTGACGAAGCTTGTACTGGACGATGGCTAAGGAGAAAGCTTAAGGGCGTGATGGAGAACAAAGCGTTGATCCCCACTGTAGAGATTCAAACCAAAAAATTGAAAAGTGAAAATTTTGAAAAAATAAAATAAAACTACAATAATGTTCAGAAAAAGAAAACTAAAATGATTTATATAAGATGACGATTTCACTCTTATATGTAAAGAAACCGTAATCTGACGATGTTACTTTAAAAAAAAAAAAAGAAATTGATTGGAGGAAGGATAACTTCACCTTTAATATCGTCCTTCCCATAGCAGCTTAACCCAAATTTAAAAAAAAAAAATTCAAAACAGTTCCTATTTTATGAATTCATGATTAAAACAACCTAAAAATAAAATAAAAAAATGAAATCTGCAGAATAGCATAGTATGATTGTGGACACACAGAAAAGCAAAGTTTGAAGCTGAATTCCCCGAGGCACATCATCATACAACTTAAAACAAAAAATTCAGTTTATACTCTACAGATTTCTTCGTGTTCCTCTCAATCCAAAGAATTAAAGATCCGCCTATAAACTTCATCACAGTGTGGGGACGTAAATCGGGTCCAATGCTTACAAGGAGCACGTATGTCACATACACGACAGTAACACTGCACATATCATCACACGGATATTTCAGAACAAGTTGCTGCTCCAGAACCAATTAAGGAATCACAAATTAATTAATAATTACCAGTTCACAATAGCTCTTGTGAGGTGTTGTAGTAAACGGAAATTTAAAACACAGATCTCTTGGATGCGGGTAATCCCTGCAAGCTACCTATAAATTTGTAAAAAAAACAAAGAACTTTTGAACAACACACTTCGACAACAAACATCTTCACTCAAGCAGCATAACATTTTCAAAAGTTTGATTCAGAAATGAAAACTTCTTGCGACATTTTACTTCACCTCCAAAACCAAAACATACCCTTCAAGCCATGCAGCGACAACAGTTGTGGGAGGTTTTTGTAGATATTTACCTTACCGTTTTCACCAACAATGTAGACATCTTTAGAGGCATCACCTTGGTGGTTATTTTTGTGGTCCAAGGAGAGCATGGAGAAGTCGAACAAGTCATATGGGTCGAAATCTAAGATGAAACAATCCTCAGTTTCCTCGAAACGTCTCATGTCCTCTTTTCTCGAACAGACTAGTATTATGGTTGGGGTCTCTTCCTTTACTGAACTTTTTCCATTCACCGTTATCTCTTCCATTTCTTTTTGCTTCAAAGAAATGAGAATGTGGACTCTACGAATTCCACAGCTAATAGCTTAAGCAATAAATATCAATTTTTCTGAAGCTCTTCGCATTCCTCATGTGCCTCACTTCGATGCTACCGTAGCAATTTAACTGCAACAGGAGTTATATGCTGACGGTAAAGTCGGGAGGGGTCAGGGGGTTCAACTTTCCACTATGTTATTAATATTTATTTTTTTTAGTTTGAATTTTAGTAAATTTATATGCCAAAATAAAAGAAAATTTATGGATCTAAAAAATTTAAATTAATTTCAGAACTTTATAGAAAGCGTTTAAAAATTTCAAAAGTCAGTGAAAATAATAATAATAATAATAAAAATAATACATTTTTTAAAATTATTGATAGTTAATTAATTTTAGTTTCACGTCTTGTTATTATAGATTAGCATTTTTCGCTACCTGTTATTAGGTTTGAAATTTGGATTTAATAAAATTATAGTATTTATTTGCGGTATATAAGCTTCCTATGATAAAATCATGATTTTATTTAGACTTTAAACTTCGTACGTAAAATCAGGTCTTTTAGAGCTTTATTTGGAAATTTAGAATTTCATATCCAAGTCATCGTATTGAAATTAAAAGGGAAGATTATATAATTCCCCGATAAAAAAATTATTTGGAAAAGTTGAAATTTCAAATAAAAGAAATTATTGAAAGTTTGATCGGATGTAATAGATAATATAATTTGTACTATAATAAATATAAAAAAATAAATTAGAAGATCAAAATATTGTGAGCGAGTTAATTCATTTAATTCACACCGATCTATGAAGATGTTTGGTTATAAATTTTCGGCTGAAATACTTTTTTGGTCCTCATTTTTGTAGTGTTTGTTGCGAATGGTCCTCATTTTGACAGAATGTTTAAAATGTTGATCATTTTTACAGAATGTTTAAAATGGTCATCATTTTCGCAATTCGTGTTTTATTTGGTCCTTTTCTATAACGTCATTTAAATCATTAACGGAGCATTGTACAGATGGCACAGTTTGTATTAGGGTGTGTTACGCGGACTGTACATGTGTGGTAATTAGATATTTGGGGATAAATAAGTGAGTTAGGGTTTTGGTAAGGAATGTTTGGACAGTTGGTGAGTTTTGGCAATCTTGTTCCTCCATTACCAATTGGTGTTGCTGCAATCTTCTTCTTCCTGCAATCCCATTATATAGGTATGTTACGGTCTCAATCTTCTTCCTTTACCTCTGGTTGTAATCACTGGAGGCAACCATGTTGTATCACTTCGTACACTGTTGGTGGTTCAACGAGAAATGGATTAACCCTGATTTGTAGCTGCGGAGAGATGACAGCTTTGAGGATGGCAAGAACTCCAAAGAATATTGGTAGAAAATTTTGGGTACAATCTGTTTTTTATTTTCGTGTTAATAATAAATTGGTTTTAATTTTTGGTTTATTGATTTACAGAGTGGTGGTTCCAATATTATGGGCTGCAACTTTTTTCAAGTGGTGGTGTTAACGAAAAGGATGTCATCATGAAGACATAAATGAAGGCAGATTAATGATTTGGAGAAGTCATTGAAGGTTGTTGAGAAGAGGTTACAATTAGTAATAGGGTTCACTTGTGTTGTTATTGTATTATTGTGTAATCTTTTAAAGTCCAATCTCTTTTGTACTATTGTTAAATGAAGAAATGAATTAGTTTGATTATGTTGATATTAGTCCCAACATGTTCAAAATGACATCTTAATCTGAGCATTGAAGTAAGTGATATTGATCTAAGCTTGGGAAAAATTAAATTGATCTAAGTCTGGAAGAAGTTAAATTCATAACATTAATTCATCCTCATCAAAATGCACTACATCAATGTTTGACAAAAGTGAAATTGAATAAAGTTTAAGGAAAGTCAAAATGCAGTACATCAATAATGAATTCTACATCAGAAATTCCAAAAAATAACTAAGACGTTTGTAGCTGCTATCATGGCCTCCTCCTAATATGTAATTTAATCCTATACTGCTGAGATGGTTCTTCTGGTGTTGGTAGTGGTGCAGCTTGACTCTTCACTTCATTCCTTGGTGGTTAAGTTGTTTGAGTTTCAGCAGTTGGTGCATTTTCAGCAGTTTCAGCATTTGGTGCATTCTCAGCAGTTGGTGCATTCTCAGCCGTTTGAGCATCTGGTGCAGTTTCAGCAGGTGTTGCAGTCTGCTCATCCACAAGCTTATCTGGGTAATTGTTCCTGTTATGTTCAATCTGACGGCATATGCTACATTTTTTTCTATGACCTCCTTTGCTGATTTGTGTGTTATCCTTTCTCAACTCCCATTCTTCCAACCTTCTTTTTTTCTTAGGTCTTCCTGATAAGATCCTCTTATGTGGTGGATGAACGTCAGGGTAGGGAGTTCTTTCCCATAAGACTTTAGCATTGACTGGAAAGATGATGGATTGATATATTTCTTTGTAGATGGATCTCCTGAAGGAGATTGGTATGAAACCCTAAACTCACTTACCTCGTTGATGATGATTAACTGGAAAATTGAAATGAAGAGCGTCACTGCAATCCAATGATAAAATGGCAAGTATTAGTGGCTTTCTCTGCAAATTCGAGCTCAAAAAAGACGAAGATGAAGAAATTTCCCTAATTGCAAAATTCCCCTAAATTGAAAAATTAACGTTAATTAGCCATATGTACAGTGCACGTAACACATCCTAATACAAACCGTGTCACCTGTACAATACTCCGTTAATGATTTAAACTACGAATTGCGAAAATGAGGACCATTTTAAACATTCGGTAAAAATGAGAACCATTTTAAACATTCGGTAAAAATGAGGACCATTTTAAACATTCTGTCAAAATGAGGATCATTCACAACAAATGAAGACCAAAAAAGTATTTAAGCCTAAATTTTCAAAAAATAAATCAAATTAAACTAACAAAATTTTAGTTCAACTCGAAGTGACATTCTTTTATCGATAAATGAATATATAGATATGTTGAGCACTTGATATGCTCTTACCTTTCTAAAAAAATATATACATAGTTTTTCTACTATATATCCAAAATAGTCAAATAGCATTACTTACCAAAATGCTCCTGATCTCTTTATAAATTTTCACAAAATGTTGTACACATAATTTTATGAATATAATTGAAATAAATTCACAAAGTTGTATTCATATTCTTGTAAGGATAAAGATTCCTGTAATATATATATATATATATATATATATATATATATATATATATATATATATAATTACTTAATTGATAATCGATATAAAGAATAAGAGAATTATTTATATAAGAGAATCAATTCTCTTTATAATCAATTTCAAAGTCATGTTTTTTTCATTTTGAGCTATGTAATTTGTTTTTCTTTTGTTGATTGTCTTAATAAGGTATTAACTCATACACTAATCAATCGATTGAGAGACAGATTTAGAGTCACTCTCTCATCCCATAAGTACAGATTTAGAGTCACTCTCTCATCCCATAAGTTTGGAGGGAGAATTAGAAACAAAATCTCTAAATTTATGCATCATCTAATATACCTTTTAATATTGTGAATTATTGTTATTGTCAATCAATAATAGTTAACATTACTCTTTACCATATTTATTTATAGGAGTTAATATTAGTTGTAATAAAAATTATGTATTGCTGCATTTTATATATA
>Ga0214542_1003786_pt1 | contig 30438 bp, 21 predicted proteins | sample CNSS1metaG_FD_160096 | JGI IMG/M metagenome (GOLD analysis project Ga0214542, IMG submission 160096) | Root nodule microbial communities from cowpea collected in UCLA plant growth center, Los Angeles, California, USA - CNSS1 | ecosystem: Host-associated > Plants > Roots > Nodule | place: USA...
TTACAATCATACTTTAATTTTTTCACTATAATTGTATAAATAATTTTTATTTACTACAATATAAAAATTTAATGTGATTGCCATAAATATTTTTTTACCACCATCCAACATATATTGAAGTTCAAAAGATACAAGATCTATGTTAAAATTTTATTATTATGTTTATTATTTATTCTTTGCGTCATTTTGGTCAAGTGATGTATTATAACTTTTATTAGTGTATAAAAAATTGAAGTAAACAAACATTCAAAATATATTTTAATTTGAATTTTTTTTTCCTTTTATATTTTTTTTTAAATATTTTTAAAAATTATAAAGTAAGTTTCATTAATGTTTGCAAATTTAATAAATGGTTTGGTTCTCATGAGACTTTATTTGGTATTCTAATCTAATGTAAACAATTATAATTTATTTCAAAGTATTTGATATCGAAGAAACAAATCATCCTCCTAATATTGAATATTTGATAATATTATGTTTCCTTTATCGTAATTTTTTTTTTGTTTTATAAAAATTAATTAAAATTAATATTAAAGTAGTAAGAAAACGGGTACGAGGATGGGTATGGGATAGTGAAACCCGTCCCCGCCCTGTTGCCATCCCTACTCCCTAGTTATGATGGTACAAAACACTTTGAAAGGACAACCTCCTTAGTCTCCTCGGCTAATGGAACACATTACTCTTTCGAGTAGTCTTCCCGATTATGATGGAACATAATCCTTTTTTGAGCAACCTCTTCGACTAATGGAACACATCGCTCTTTTGAGCCGTTTCCCCGACTAATTGAACATATCACTTTTTCGAGCAGTCTCCTTAGCTATGGTGGAACACATTCACAGATGCATAGAAACTTTCCAAAATATATGTCTTCATATAACTATCCTTTTAATCCAATTATCCCAAATACTCATGCAATTTCATAAAATCTCATCCACATAGCTTTAAACAACAAATTAAAAGATATGAAAATAAATTTGTTTGAATTAAAAGAAAATATGATGAGAAAGTGAAGAAAATTGTATGGTATAGGGTCGAGTAGTACCCGACTATGTTGTTTATTGGAAGCCTGGAAGACTTATAAGGCCGAGTAGTCGAGTAGTGCTCAACCATGATGATTACGAGAGGAGTGAAGTGTTTTTAGCTTTCCAAGTTGTATGGGGAAATGGTTTTCTAATTTGCTTGCCATATTGACAAGTCACGCAATCAGTCATCTTGTCTTCAAGCAATGTTACACCTTTAGCCAACTCATTTTTTTGCATGTATTCAATGTTGTTGCAGGTGCTTGAAAAAGTTATTTGCTCCTACTCCATTAGATTTAGAGCATAGCTTTTGGCCTTCATTTTCACCTTAAACACATCTCTGTCTTCTATATCCTTAATCAAGCACCATTTGTCTTCAAATATAACTTTGAAGCCCTTTTCAACTAGCTGAGCCACACTAAGCAAATTCTGGTCAATGTTAGGCACATATAATACATCAGAGATACATTTCAAACCTGTTAAACTTTCTATAGTAAGAGTTCCTTTTCCTTTAACTGCGATCAAATCACCATTTCCTTGGTGGTTCGTACAACCACTGTCTATTAACCATGAATCACTAGAACTGTTGCTTGTAGCAAAACATGTTGCAACAAAGAGTTGCTCATCTTCTTGTTGCTCTATGGACACGTTTGCCTCTTCTGGTGACTTGCAAATCCCCACTACATGCCCCAGCTTGCCACATTTTCTACACTTGATGTCAGGCCTCCACCAACATTTTTTTAGAGTGGGTTTTTTTTTTTTTTGCAATGTGGACAAGGCGGAAAGGAATCACTTTGGTGCTTGTTGAAGCTTTCTGGTTTCTTGTTCTTCCATTTGGTGTTCTTCTTATCTTTGCCTCCTCCTGAGTTTTGTGCTTTTATATGAAAAGCACCTTGTATTGCCTCCTCATGTCTCATCATTCTCCTCTGTTCCTGTGCTTGTAAAGCATTTACCAATTCTCCAGGGGTGATATTTGACAAGTCTTTTGACTCCTCTAATGCTGATATTTTGGATTCATACTTTTCAGGTACAGTAACAAGTATTTTTTTGTACTATCTTTTCATCAGGAAAATCCTTACCGAGAAGATGAACCTGGTTTGCAATGCTCAACAGTTTGTCAGCATAATTTTTTAGTTTTTGTCTTCTTCATGCTTTGGATCTCAAATTCTCTGGCCAAGTTGAGTGCCTTCGTACCTTTGGTTTGCTCACTACCTGATATTTAAATTAGTTATTAATTAAAGATTTTCTTATATTTTTTGTCACTTGGTCATTAATAAAGGATTTTCTTGTAATAATCGATGTTCATTAACTTTGAAATTGCTATCGTTGTTCTCTTCCAATCACACTTTCCATGAATGTTATTTCATCTTAATCCAAAAAATGCAGCTTACTCGAAGGCTTTTTGCTGGAAACTTCATCTTTAATTTCCAAACAACCATGAGGAGTAATATTTGGCTGAGAACAGCGTCATACTGAAAGCTGTAGCATTGAACAGTGAAAGACTGAAACAGCAGAGAAAACGGAAAAATTGTGAAACAATGAACTATGAGAAATGACTAGCTATATGCAATGCCCGAAATGTTCTACATATAAAAGAATCCAAAATGAAAAAGCATGAAAAATCTGTACTCACTACTAGACAACCCCACAAAAAGTTTTGGAATGTTATGAATGATATAGGTAAGGGAAATAAATCTCTGAAATCTAGAAAAATGGAAAAAGCTAAGAAAATAGAAAAGAGATAGTAAATGGTGAAATTTTGAAAATTTGGCACCCCAGCCTCTTTTGGAAGTTGGCCAGCGGAATGGAAACACAATTTCCAAAACGTTGCGATTCACCAAGTTATAATCATTTCAAGTTTTTTTACCACCAAATTTTGGCAAAACAGAATCTATGATTTATACAAGCAATGTAAAGACTCTACAAACAAATATACACTGATAAAGTTAACACAAAAATTTGACTCAAAAATCAATTTCTATCTATTTTTAATGAATTTTGCAAAGTTAGTACAAGCAGTCAAAACTGATATGGGCTAAAGCTAAAATGGAGTGACTAAGCTGTTTTGTCTTTTCTAGGTTGGGCAGAAACTGGACTGTGGAGACTTGGACAGAAACTAGAAACAACAATTGAGAGTGAATGCAAGAATGACCAGGCACAGCAGAAACGAAATGCAGTAAGAAACGAAAATGCAGTGAAAAAACTAAAATGAAGTTACTGAAACTGTGAAATAGCGAATGAGAACTGAATTATACTAATTCCTAATTCAAGACATAGAAACAAAAACAAAAACACATCAGGTCCAGAAACAAGAACAAGAAAATATCAGAATTCAAGTCTAATATCAACAAAGATGACCTACCACCAACAAACTAGTATTAAGTCAGAAAACAGAAAACAACAAGTGTAAACTACAGAAAACTTAATTGAGCTAACGAAAAGAAAAACATGGCCTAACTCAAATTGGTCATAAATAAAAATTTATTTTATTTATTTTTTATGTAGTACAATTTACTTTCTATACTACTCACTATACTATATTTACTACTTCTAACTATACTAACTAAAGAAAGTATCAAAATTCTACTCCTATTATGAAAAAAAAAAATGGGAGAAAAATTTAAGCACATTATTCTTCTGCTCAACTCTGTCCTATCTGGGTATAGATGCACTGATCTGGTTGTCTACTGAAATTTGTGGCAGCAGCAGCAACTCCTTCTCATCACCAAATGAAAGTGACTGAAGGTGTAAAATAGGAGATGTAAGACCATCAACAACAGCAACAACTGTATTTGTAAAATCAGTAACATTAGCAAAAGTAGCAGTATTAAAATCAGCAGCAGTAACAAAAATTAAGATTAGAAGTATTAGCAATTGAATCATTAAAATCAGAATCAGAAACACCAGTAGCAAAAACAATAGGACTATGAACAACAGTAGCTGGAATCCTATCCTGTGAACAAGAATCTGCAGGTTTTTCAGATTGCTCTAACAGCTCTAATCATTCTTGTTCCTGGAGAAGATTATTAGCAACTATAACTGGAAACTTCTGTTCTTCATCGAGGAGGACATATTTCAAATGTTAGGGCAATATCTTCAAATCCACTTTTGACTTTTTCTCAGTTGGCTCTTGGTGTCGCTGTTGCTGTTGTGGAACAGTTGATTCTTGATGCTCTTTTTCAGTTTGGACAGTTGTTGTACCTGCAAAATGATTAAAACCAGATCCTATGAAAGTGTTTATATCAGTACACATATTGCAAATACCATCATTACAATTATATTCTGTGATATCTTCAATGTTCAAAGCAGAAAAATTTTAAAAGGCAAAAAGTTCAGAATCACAATCTAATTTACTCCTATTTCTAACTCTATAAAAATATTATCAAGGTTTGTGATTTCAGCAAATTCACACTTAAAAACAGAATGATTCTCCAGTGGATGCTTCATAGCTTCAAAGATGTTGAATTTCTCAATATCATCTCCAAACTCCATTGATAGTGTCCCTATATGAACATCAAGAGTGGTCTTCCTAAAATCAGTGTAGACCTATGAGCTGACTGTTCATCTTGAATAATGTCTAAAATATTGGAAAAATTAATTGGTTGACCTTCACCAACACATCCTCAAGCACTCCTAAAGGTTGAGCAGTGCTGCGATTTGCTAGCTGAATTATGACATTAGTTGGTTTCAGATCTTCCAAATGTAACATTCTATACACAGCTGAAGGCATAACATTAATTGAAGCTTGCAAATCCAGTAAGGCATTTTCTATAGTTAGCTCACCAATAGGTCAAGGAATGGTAAAGTGGCCTGGATCATCAGATTTCTTGGGCAAACTGGAGTGGGATAGAGATGAAACTGTTTGCACACTTTTCTGTTTTAAATTTCTCTTATATGTGCATAACTCTTTCAAAAACTTAGCAAATTTAGAGATTTATTTGATGTCATCCAGCTGTGGAATATTTATTTCTACTTTCCGAAAGATTTCCAGCAAGTCTCTATCATTTTCCAGCTTCTTAGGTAGCAACCCTTGAAGGAAAAGGCAAGGGTGCTAACTGCTGTGCTTGCTGTTCTTTTTCTTCCACCACTGATTTGTCTTTGATCTTCTCAATTAGCTCTTTTCCACTCCTCAATGTTATAGCACTCACATTCCCTTTTGGATTATTACAGCTTGAGAGGGAATGGCTCCAGATTTCTGTTGTTTTAACTCATTGATGGTGGTGGCCATCCGCCCCATTTGCATCTTCAAATCTTGCACAGTTGCTGAAATGTTCTGCTCAAATTGAATGTTATTTGCGGCCATTTGCTTCACCAAATCCTCCAAAAAGGCTCTGAATTAGCTTGCTGTTGAGACTGTTGTGCATGGAAAGGTTGAATTGGTGATCCAGCATTTTGCATCTGTTGTTGAATTAGCTTGCTGTTGGGACTGTTCATTAATCTGAGGACATGTGGGACACAACTTATTGAACCTCTCCCGGTAATCATATAAACTTTCTCTTTGAAGTTTTCTTATACTACACTAATTTCCTTCTTGAAGCACGGAAAATTTTTTCCACAAACTTCCTTTTCATATCATTCCAAGTGGTAATTTTGTGTTGGTTGAAGGTACAGCCAATCCTTTGCAATGTCAGAAAGAGAAAATGGAAGGTCTTCATCTTGATCAGTTCTTCAGGCACTTCAGCTTGCTTCATGGTTGAACACACTAAATTCCATTAGGTGTTTGTGAGGGTCGCCAGTCCATCAAAATTAGGTAACAAATGTATCAGGCCTGATTTCAGCTAACTGTTTGCACCATCCTGCAATTGTGGCAGTAACAGGATGCACAAAGGTTTGCATCCAATATCTAGATTAGCCAACTCCTTCAAAATTCTCTCTCCATTTGCAGCCATCCCTTCAAATTCAGATTGATCGGTTTCTAAGTTGGATGAAGCTGTATCTACGATCAGATGATTCTCCTATTTTTAATTTTAAAATTTGTGTCTAGTTTTTTATTGTTTCGGTAACATAAATATTTTGAAATGTTATAAAGTATTGAATAAATTTTGGTAAATTTAAATTTTAAGATATTACAAAGCAATGCACAATATGATTAATAAATAAAAAGTTATTTTTGACAACTTATCCTACACGTGGTCTTCCTTCCAATTGTTGAATATGGTTTGTAGTTCTTTTGTTTATGACCACAACCTATTGGGTATACTTCTCTTTTCGTAATAAGTTTGTACATATATCTCGTTATTATTGTTAATATCTTATCTTGATTGTTTGACATTTGTGTAACTCTTAAACAACAACAATCCATTTGATGACAGTAACAAAGAGAGTTGCATGTAGCAATAGCCTAAGATTAATTAAGTCCAAGCAGTAACATGTTGAGAAAGTTGTTAATGTAACATGCAGGAACAAGAATGTCTCCGAAGTTGTTTCTCAACATGCTATCAGAATATGCGACATAAAGGAAACCGTTTTACAAAGAAACGTTAATGACGTTTATTGCCTGTCGTTGCTTCCCACGCCTGTAAGACATGATTCACAATTTCGTCTACTCCAACCTTATGCTTCACCTGCACATAGATTTGTAAATCAAGTTAAGAAGAAAAGGGGTGAAAAATTAAAGGATTGTTGGTCGTTCAAGACCATATGATAAAGATACAGATTATGGGTGCTAAAAACAGTTTGATTAGGATGCTAGAATTGGGAAAGCTGAAAAAAAGAGTCCAATGTGGGTTGAATAAGGTGCAGCACACAACCAGCTTTGCTGTTACTTCAATGCTAAAATGAAGTGAATCATAATTGGGATCTGTATCCAAATTTGCATTACAACACGTGCATGATGTGGGGAACTAATTACTGGTGTAAACCAACAGGTCTCAGTTTGTTTAAGCAAGGGAAAAATGCAATCAAAAACCAAAGTCACAAAGGTAAGTGTTATAATTTATAAACATTCCAGATTACAAGCAAGCATTGTAACTTAAATAACATGTAAGAGAAAGCACAGTACTACTGCTAATAGAATGTTCACTGCTGTATATTTAGTGCCACAAAGCATGCAAAAGCTAAACACAGCAGGCCAAAGTGAAAAGCTGAAACTTTAATATACCATGGGGTTTAAGTGTATTAAGCCACAATTAAGATTTATAACACCATTGTTCCAATAAATGATGTTCTTAACTAACCTGTGCAAAGACAAACGGCCCTCCATCTCTCATCCGCAAAGCATCCCGCTGCATGACTGCTAAATCAGCCCCAATTGCTGGAGCAAGGTCAGTCTTGTTTATCACCTGAAATAAAGTCCAACCAGTTCCACAATCATATTCCAAAATCTTACAACAAGGATTGTAGATAAGCATCGATGGATCTGTGACAAGAACAGTGCAAGATCTATGCAAATAGAACCTACAAGGAGATCGGCTTGTGTGATTCCAGGACCACCTTTCCTAGGAATTTTATCACCACCAGACACATCTATTATGTAAATTATGTAGTCAGCCAATTCCCTGCTGAAATTGGCAGCCAGGTTATCTGCAGAAGAAAGAAACTCAACTCAAGTGAATATCCAAATCTCTTGGGATCTAACTTAATTTAAAAAACAATCGCATATCTAAGAAATTACACAACTAATTCATACAAACAATCGTTTAGCTTGTTCAACATCTGGTTTAAGTTAAAAATCATCCAAAACATGTTAACTAGATTCTAAACATAGCAACGAAGAGTTTATTCAATCTTGACACTATCAAGGAATCAAAAATCATCCAGTCATATGTATTTATCAAAGTGAATAAACTTAATAACATGTGAGTAAACTTAATTAAATTGTAGTAATTGATTAAAAATTAGATAAAGAAAAACACCTCCCCCAGATTCACAAAGAAGTATATCTGCTTTGAAGAGGTTAGAAAGCTCCTCGAGTGGTCCAAGATTAATACTAATGTCTTCCCGAATGGCAGCATGCGGGCAGCCCCCAGTTTCCACAGCGCGTATCCTTTCTTCTGGAAGAGCTTTGTGCTTCACCAAGAACTCACCATCCTCTTTCGTGAATATATCATTTGTCACCTGAAACAAACAACAAAGCAAGCACATTTTTTTTTTTTTTTTTCTTTTTTCAAATTAAGAGTAAAATTGGAAGACAGAGAAGGTGGAAAAACTGACAGCAGCGAGACTGTAGTTATCCCGAAGGTATTCACAAAGGGCCAACATGAGAGCTGTTTTCCTGCATTGCCATGAAAATGAAAAAAGGCTTAACTTTTGAAGGGTTTTGAATACACAGAGAAAGAGGGACCCACCCAGTGCCGACAGGTCCACCAATTCCGACAGTGAAGGCTCTTTCGTTGAAATTCCTGTTAAGAGGAGGGGCTCTTCTGCTGAAGAAGCCAGGTGAGTAGATGGGTTCGTGAGAATGCGGCGCAAGACCATCGTGGCTGTGGTACACCCTACCATCCTTGCCTACCCATGACTTCCCCTCTCCCTTTTCACCGTCATGATCATGTTCATGGTGGTGATTATGATCGTGATCATGATCATGGTGGTGGTGGTGGTGATGTTCGCCGTGAGAAGCCATGAGTTTGGGTGATGTTAACTGTGAGTGTGTTGAACTGTGAGAATAGATAGTAAACTAAAGCAGAAACCGCTTCTAATCCAAACACTAGCGACAGGTATCTTATCACCAGCAATATTAGTTTCTATTCTCTTAAATGAATATACAAGTTACACTTCAAAAAACCAACTAAATTTAAAGAACTAAAATAGTTTTTAGAGAACTGTTTTTTAATCTTTGAAATCAGTGTTTAGAAATTGAAATTGTATTTTTCTAAATTTGGAAAATTAAAATATGACAATTTTTCACTCTTTCTATATGATATTTATATTCTCTAATTTTAAAACAAACATTAAAATAATGAATTTCAAATTAGAAAACAGAAAATAGGTAAAAAGTTTTGAGGATCGAAATAAAAAATTAAAAGTTTAATAAAAAAAATATTGTTTATCCTATAAAACTGTATTAAGATGCTGTAACAATTTCTTTTTATCAGCAGATTCTTTAACAGTTATTTCTGATTAATTTGAATAGTTAACTAATGTAAAACATTTCTTCCTAAGGTAAAAGATAAAATACATTTTTTACATTTAATTTCTTTGTTTATATATTGAGATTTTTTTATTATTCAATAGATTTTTATTTTCTATAATAAAATATCAATTAAAAACGCAAAGAAGTTTTAAAATATATATAAACTTTATATTTCTTACAATTTTATATTTAATTATACTTAAGTGTTATTAATATAACATGTCCACAAGGTAGACTGACTCTGCCTTATCTTATTATAATTGTATAATTTAACTACACAGAAATAATATAATATTAAGTATACAAACTTATATAAATACATTATATTTCTTTAGTCTTATATACTATTAGATTGGTTCTGGAAATTCACAATCACTGAATCAGATGAAAAAAAAAAATTGTAAATTTTTCGAGTGAAAATTTAATTGTTATTTTTTGTACTATTGATGGAAGGTGATTGGTGATTGCTGATGGTTGGTTTGAAAGCTCAAAGTCCAATGCTCAAATGTGAACACTAACATCGCTTGAACGAAGAAGAAGACAAATCTAAATTTTGTTTTTCTTTTCTTTAATTGACATTAACACACCCAATGCCACAGTTTTGTTTGTCATGGAAATCATACTTCAACCATACATTAAAAATATCACAAAAACTATCTTCAATGTTACTTTGTTAGATAAAATATCTTTAAGTAGATGCAAAACTTTGTTAATACAAACTTTTGCTTTTTATTGTTATTATTTTGGAAATGGAAAAATAGAAATATATAAGTAATCAAAGTTATTCATGGATGGTTGGTTTATGAAAACATAAATAGCAATAAATTTCATATAAGAACAATTATTAATATCCAAAGGACTAAAAGTGGAAGCATATTCGAGAATATTTAATAAATTTGGTATACGATCTTTCATCTGGAGAACATCCTGAGTTTTCTCTTCTTCTTTTTTGTGGGGAGAAAGAGAAAGGAACAGAATAATTTTTTAATATGTTCTCAGATGAGGATCATAACCTCTTTATGTAACTTATGTCGGTTACTATTTTCTAAAAGACAATATTCCTAATTTGTCCCCTTCATCAAATTAGAATATCACAGGTATCTACACAGGTAATATTTTCATTATAGATATATATTTTTAGACATAGATATAATTAATTAGATATAACAGTCCTACCACATTTAATTATTTTTCATATATATGTATGACCAAAATTGCTAACATTTCTACCCATCTACTACACATCCCATAACAAGTTTACGTTCAAAGAATATATGATTGATATTCTCTTTTGCAATCCACATGAGTTACGAAAAGAAACATATAATTTTATCATGACAAGTCTAATTTATTATGATTTTAGTCGATAAACAAATTTTATATTACTAAACTCATGACTTAAAACAATAAAACATGATATTTATTCTAGTATCAAATGTAAGCATGTATAACTTTTGCAATATTTTTTATATTAAATGTAGTATTCCCAAGTGGTGGCCATTATAAGGTATGCAAAAAGTGTGTCATCCTTTGGGTTATATGGATAGTGAATATTGCAAAATAGGATGTTAGGTTCGTTTTAGACATACTCTTTTTTTCCGTTTCTCTTCCTGTTAGTTTCGTTAGCCTTGCAAAGCCTTGCATAGTCTTAGTTTTTCTCTTTCCTTCTTTTGTATAAAAGTAGGTTTTGCTGCATTTGTAAAAGCAAGTCAAGCATTTAATAGATTCATGTTCTTCTTTTCTTTTATGGTATCTATACCTGTCCAGAAACAACATGTGGGTCTGCTACCGACGCTGGAGTGACGAGGAGCAGAGATGTGAAGTGGTGTCGTCATAAAGTTGGAGGAGAGTTGGTGATATATAGAGAGAAATATTAGCATCGTCATAAAGTCGAGGTAGAGTTAGTGATATATATAGAAGAATATTAGCACCGTTATAAAGTCGAGGTAGAGTTAGTGATATATATATATATATATATATAGGAGAATAGTAGCATCGTCATAAAGTCGAGGAAAAGTTAGTGATATATAGAGAAGAATATTAGCATCATCATAAAGTCGAGGCAAAGTTGGTGATATATAGAGAAGAATATTAGCATCGTCATAAAGTCGAGGCAGAGTTGGTGATATATAAAAAAGAAGAAGAGTGGTGTCGTTATAAAGCCGAGGCAGAGTTGGTGATATATAAACGTCACAAAGTCGACCCAAAGTTGGTGATATATAAAGAAGAAGAGTGGCATCATCATAAAGTCGAGGCCGGAATAGTGATAAATTGAAGTTGTTGACAAAATTGCTGAAGGTGTCACTCTAAGATCGATGCTGGAAAAATCTTAGATTATGTAAAGGGGATATCTTAGTTATTATTTAGGAAGATTTTATTTGAAGTGTTTTAGTTGTTATTTATTAGATTATTTTTAGAAGATTATTAGAAATATTTCGTAGATATCTGATTATGTATATCTGTAACAGTTGTAACCAATTTTAAAGCCTATAAATAAGAGTGTTACTCCCATGGTCAATGGATAGATTTATTTTGGCCTAAGTGAGTCACTAAGGTTGAAATACTTCTTTCTTTTTGTTTTCGGTTGAAGGTTATTTTACACCTCTTTTCTAACTGAAACAGTATCCAAAGTCGGTTGCCATGACAACGTTAGAAAACTCACATACATCCACCAATCACCAAAGACCTTCAACCCGCACACTTTTTTCACACCATTTCAAGTCAAACTAAATAATGAAAATTTCTTAATATGGCGACATCGGGTTCTTGCTACGATCAAAGGTTTAAATTTTCTTCATTTTATTAATGATAATCACATTCCACCCCAATTTCCTCCATCTATCGATCTTGGTTCATTCATCCAAAATTCTGCGTATCTTTATCATCAACAATAGAATCATATAATAATTGTTTGGCTCCTGGGATCTATGTTCGCACATATGTTAACAAAAATGGCTAGCCTCGACTCTGTTGTCACTAACATAAAAAAGGTTTTTAATGTTTGATATTTTTGTCTTTGACGTCTACCCAAACTCCGACATCGTGTCGGGTGACATTAAAATTGACATCAGAATGCAACCCTGATGTCCAAGAACATCAGCTATACAGGGGTCCAACGTCCCTTAACGACGGATTCAGGAAAGCATCGACGTCCAATTGGCATCAATTTGAACATAAAACAACAATTATTGACGTCTAGTGTTGCACTACCAAACATCAAAGGACATCGATCTGTGCAACACTTACTTTTAATACACTTCTAATGAAAATCATACAATTGTGCATTGTGTTGGAATGATGACCAATAGTTGTCAATGGGCCCTACCATCAATCACAAGTAGTTAGTCAAATAATTAACAATACTTCATAAAATATTTCAAACAATAACAACCTACCCATCAATGTAGGGCGCAAAGTAGATCTCTCTTCTTTACTCAGCCATCCATGTTTGCAAATAAGTTTCCATTGCTCAAGTGTGCTTCCATTAACTTGAATGGTCTAAGGTTCAATTAATCCATACATGGAAGCTCGACCTTGGTCCACAATGACTTTGTCCATGTACCTATAAGAAGATGGTTGGGCGCTCTCTAGTACATCATTTTCATAAGACCTTATATCACCTTTGTCATGAACAAAGTATGTCAGTTCATGCAAGCTCCTCAAGTTCATCATTGGAAAGGTTTCAAGAGAATACTACGCTACATTGCATGCACTTCAATGGGGTTTGTTTCTCACCTTCCCAAAATTGGTTTATCAAGTGTTTCATTAATGCGGATTGGTTGCTAACCCCGACGATAGAAAGTCAACCTCTAGCTTCTTTTTTTGCATTGGTTAAAACCTCAAATTGTTCTTCAAAGATACAAAAAGTTGTCTCTCAGAGTTGTACAAAAGTTGAGTACTGCAGCTTTGCTTCCGCTATTTCTAATGTCTTGTGACTTCAAATGCTTCTTCAAGAACTCAAAGTTCCTTCATCTCCTCCTACAATATACTCAGACAACCAATGCACATCCTATCATGCACTCACGTACTAAACACTTCAAAATTTACCTTCATTATGTTCATGATCATCTTCATAAAAACAACATTAGTGTCTTTCATATACCTGTTATCTACCAAGTCGTTGACACATTTACCAAACACATTTATGGTGTTTCGTTCTTAGCTTTTCATGACAAACTCAAGGTTCTTGACATTCATCATCCACCTTGAGTTTGCAGGGGTGTGTTGGGTTGTACGTTTTAGCGTATTCTGTTTTTCAATCTCTCTCTCTCTGTTAATTTTGTTAGCTTTGCAAAGCCTTGCATAGTCTTAGCTTTTCTCTTTCCTTCTTTTGTATAAAAGTAACCTTTGTTGCCTCTGTAAAAGCAAGTCAAGCATTTAATAGATTCATGTTTTTTTTCTTTTAAAGGAGACGCTAATTATCACTAAGACCAACATTTCCAATGTAATATGAAAATGAGAAAGGTCAAATTGTCACTCTGTAATGTTCCTAAAGATCAACATTTTTGTTGAAATTTGAGGCTTTATTGATAAACCTGGTAATGTCAAGGATTTATTGAAGACTATAAAGAAGTAATTTGTTACCTATAATAACAAATACATTTATGATGGAATTTTCGTCGATAAAGTTCACTGAGATTATAGTAGTATGTTATCATATCATGCACATAAGGGATATTGTAATTCAATTGAAAGATTTGGAGGTTACAATGTTTGACTCCTTCCTGGTACACTATATTATGTACGTTTTGCCTCATCTTTATGCCCCCATTTTAAAATCTCCTACAAATAAGTGATCAATTAATGAATTATGAACATGTGTCTTCAAGAAGACGAAATGTAACTAATGAAAGAATGAGAGAAGGTGAACTTGACTACCTTTGTTAAGAGTAATAACAATCAAGTTAATCACAAGGAAAAAATTATTGCTCAACCGTTCATATAGAAAGAATCAAAGTGTTTCTTTTGTAAAACAAAATGACACAGGGAAAAAAGGTAATTCGTTTATTTTTATTTTTATTTTTTTGTGAATTTGACGATGAAAAACACATTCTCCCAAATTCTTACAACTTTTTTCCAAGTTTCCTAAAAGAAACTCAAAAGTTGCTTCTCAAATAAGGAGGTTTCCTTGGAGAAGAACTAGAAGAATATTACTCTCATGTTATATCCTCAAGAAGAAAAGCATATCAGCAATTCAAATTATCATCCATCAAAAGGTAAGTCTTACAATAGGCAAGAGGTCTTATTTAGAGATGTCTAGTCCCCTTGCACCTAATTATACAAAAAATGTGGGACATAAGCTCAAAGTGGATGTACCAATAGGGGTGTCAAAATGGGCCGAGTCCGACCGGCCGGCCCTCCGGCCCGACAAAAAAACACGGGCCGGGTCAAGAAATTCAACCCGCCAACCCCATACAGCCCGGCCCGCTAAGTCCGCTGGCCCGACGGGCCAACCCGTGGGCCAAAACGGGCCAGCCCGCGGCCCGTACCAGTTAATTAAAAATATCCCACGTGCATATTGCATTTCAGCATCCCTCTCCCTCCCTCACTCACTGTCTCTCTGTTTGTGCGCTCCCCACCCACCCACCCAATCTCTCCCTCCGCCCACTCTCTCTCTCCGATTTCCATTGTCTCTGCTCCGCTCGCTACGTCGCCGCTGGCCACCGCCAAACACACCGGCCACCCCTCACTCACTGTCTCTCTGTTTGCGCTCCCCACCTACCCACCCAATCTCTCCCTCCGCGCACTCTCTCTCTCTCCGATTTCTATTGTCTGCGCTCGCTACGTCGTCGCTGGCCACCGCGAAACACACAGGCCACCACGTCGTCGTCGCTAACCATACCCGCTTCTCTTCTCCTCCACCTTGACATCCACCACGGCGTTGGCTATTTGGAGAAAACAACGTCCACGACCACCGCGAAAACAGCGGAGCCAACGTCGGACTGCGATTGGCAGACGATTCCGACCGCCACGACCACCGCCAAGACAAGTATGTTCCTAATTTGAGTTGTGGTTCCATTTCACCCGATTTGTAACCTAAATTCCCAATTTTGTTAATCCTAAATTTCTGATTTTGTGATTTCCGACCACCACGACCCATTCTGTGAATCATGAATCGTAATTGCTGTTGCTGCTGCCGTTAATGGATGTTCATCGTTAAATCTTCCCCAATTTCAATTTGCGTAGCTGCTGCCGCTTATTTGGATTGGAGCAATATTCAGGTAACCATGTGTTGGACTGGACTGTTGTATAATGGTGTAATTGTGTTGCTGTTTTAATGAATTATTCACCACCCTTGCTGTTTTGATTTTCTGTTATTCACCACCCTTGCTGTTTTGATGAATTATTTACTATCTTTTTAAGGAATTCCATATTGATATGTCTATTGATGGTGTTATGTTGTTGTACAAGCCCTGATTTGAGTGACTCGGTTATTTGAGTGACTAATAATGTGTATGGAGGTTGATCTTGCTGAATTTTGTCGAATTTGAATCAGTTATGTTATTATATATTGCATTCCAGGGCTGTTTTTGTGTTGTGATAATAGATCATTGTTGTTGGACAGATGTGAAAAAATTCAAAATTAAAATCTGACTGATTGGGCCAAAAATTATACAGATCAGAAAAAACTGACGGGCCAGCCCGCCAGCCCGCCAGCCCGCGGGCCGAGCCCAGAAATGTAGCCCGTTTTAACATGTTGGGCCAGCCCGGCCCGGCCCGTTTAATACGGGCCAAAATCGGGCCGGGTTAAAACGGGCCGGGCTGGCCCGTTTTGACACCCCTACATATTTCGCCGAGAAGGCAGAATTTGTGGAAGCCATTAGAATGTATGCTTTGGAAAATGGGAGATGTCTGAAAATTTTTAAATGTGATAAAAGAAGAATTAGAGTAAAATGTGTTGGTGCAAATGGAAAATATGTGTGGTATGCATATTGTGGGTATATGAAATCAGTGAACACGTGGCAATTGAGGAAAATCATTGATCAACACACCTGTAGTAGAGAATTTAATATTCGTTTAATTAATTCTAAATGGCTAAGTAAGAGATTGGAGAAGACAGTTAGATCTAATCCAAATACCAAGACTGTGGACATTCGAGAAAAGGTTAGCAGGAAATATAACATAGGTATTTCTATGTGTATGGCTTATAGGGCAAAGGCAATGGCCATAGAGAATGTTGATGGGTCATTTGTAGAACAATACAAGAGGTTGTATGATTATGCACATGAACTTCTTAGAACTAATCATAGATCAACAATCAAACTAAAGGTCCATGAGAATGAAGGTCAACCTATCTTCCAAAGGTTTTATGCATGTTTCAAAGCATGCAAAGACAATTTCATGTCGTGCAGACCTATAATTGGACTAGATGGATGCTTTTTAAAAGGGAAGCATGGAGGAGACTTATTAACTGTTGTTGGAAGAGATGGAAACGATCAAATGTTACGTATTGCTTATGCTGTCGTGGAGGTCAAAAATAAGGATTCTTGGACCTGGTTTTTGGAGCTCCTTATTGAAGACATCGGTGGAATACAATTATGTACAAGATGTACTTGGATTTTAGACCAACAAAAGGTACAATCACATGTTCAATAATCTGTTATATCCAATCTTATAAATTATTTCCCTACTAACATTTATTTTGTGTCATTCAAACGTTAGGGGCTGTTACCAGCTATACAAGATCTACTCCTTGGAGTAGATCAAAGTTCCGTGTTAGGCACCTTTATGCCAATTTCAGGAAAAAATTCCCAAGTAAAAATTTGAAGAAATTGATGTGGAGGGTAGCTGGTTGCACACATTCAGAAGGTTGGGAGCAAGAAATCAGGAACATCAAAGATGTGAACGAAGATGCCTTCAAATACTTGCTGGCAATTCCACCAAGGTATGTTTTGAATACTATCATTGTCTGTACTTGTGGTTAACACCTGAAGAGTAATCATGTAATTATTGTGGAGCAGGTTTTGGCCACGCTCTAGATTCACAACCACTGCCCAATGTGATACATTGGTTAACAACATTTTTGAAGCATTTAACAGTGTCCTAGTGGAATCTAGGGGCAGGCCAATAATCATAACGTTGGAGGAAATAAGGTTATACATGATGCACAGATGGGCTAAAAACAGAAAGAAAGTTGCATCATATGAAAGGAACATCTGTCCCAAAATCTTGACAAGATATCACTAGGAAACACAACTGACAAGGCATTGGATTCCTAAGTAAATTTCCTTTTGCTATAGTTCCTTTTTCATTGTACAAACAAGTTCTATATAACTACTTATATGATGTTCTTCTAAAACCTTGCAGTTGGTCAGCAGATAAAATTTTTGAAGTGAGGCATGCATCACATGTTGGGGACAAGTTTGTGGTGAATATTGATGAAACATCATGCACATGCAGGAAGTGGAGCATCACTGGGATACCATGCTATCATGCCCTAGAAGCCATGAGGTTTCTAAACAATAAATGGAGAAGATTTCATCTCCAGTTGGTACAAGAAGTCCACGTATGAAAAAACATATGCATCCATCATATACCCAATCAATGGCCAAAAGGTGTGGGAGGTTACACCCTATCCAGATATTTTGCCTCCTCCGAAAAGAGCATTGCTAGGTAGACCAAAAAAGAAGAGGAGATTGCAAGAATGGGAGCTAAGAAAAGATGAGACACAAATGAGCAAAGTAGGGTTATGCAAGAGGTGTCGTATATGTAGGGAACTTGGCCATAACAGGAGACATTGCCCCCACGCACCATCACAACAACCAACCCCTACACCTCAACCTTCTACTCAGTCATCTCAGCCACCATTACAACAACCAACCCCTAGACCTCAGGTTTCTACTCAGTCATCCCAGCCACCATCATAACAATCAACCCCTGCACCACAGGCTTGTACTCAGTCATCCCAGGCACCATTATAGCCACATTCACAAGTTGCACAACCTTCTACTCCAGCATCACAGCCACATTCTAAACCATCACACCAAGGCATAGCTTATGGTGCTTCTACTCAATCAAGTGTGCAAATTACTGTAGCACCAAGGGCTTTTGCTCAACATTCTCAACAAGGAACACGTGGGCATGGAAGAGTAATGATGAGGCCAAAACTAAATGCAAGAAGGGGACGCATATGGAAACTATGACTGCATGTGCTTTCCTTATGATAAACTTTTGTAGCTTTGGTTTGTAATTAGCTTTTTGAAAGACAATTTAGGTACTATTGGATTAATATATTTTGTCATTATGTGTAATTGGTTATTGGGGGACCACTTTTTTGTGCATTTCAGTTCTGTAGTAGTGGTCCACTTCCTTCACACATGTTAAACATTTACTACTGAAACACTTCATTTATATATCCAATTCTCTATTGATGTCCAATTGTCATGTGCTGGTCCAATTTAATTTCACCTTTTGCATATGGAATTTAAGTTTCAATACAGGTGCATTAAAGCCAGTACATTAAAGGTGTGGTGCCAAATTTTGTAAAACAAATACTGATACCATTCATTCACTTTTGAAACCTTACATAAATAACAAAATCTATTGCATTAAAGGTGTGTTGCAACAGAATACAATAAAATCTACCCCTGCGCACTATAATAACACCTCTCGCAGGTCACACTAATTCTAATTCAATAACAAAAACACACTGGTCATGTTCACTACAACACAAACACAGACCACACCAATCAACACCTTAATCCTTTTTTTCTAATGAATTAATACATATTTTGATATCAGCAACTATTTCTTGGGCCATCTTGCAACTCCTTCTCATTTCTTGGGAATTGAAACTGCCACCAACAACATTTTCTTCAATCTTCACATTGCCACCAACCTTTTCTTCATTCTTCACATCCCCACAACATTTATCTTCAATCACAACCGTGCTTGCAAAACCCCCTTCTCCGATCCTATACTCAGCAAACTAGCTGAAGTAATTGCACCCACCACACTCTTCACCTCCACTCTGATGCAAATATACCATTAACGTTTGTCTTTATCAAAAAATACATAAACATTACACAAAAACAATACACAAATTACAAATAACATTACCTTGAAGGTTGGGCAACCCCCAAAATCTTTTTCCTTTATTCTTGGCTGTTTTTGCAATTCTCAACATAGCCTTATCACCACAATAGCAACTGAGCGTGACATTGATGCTTCTACACCCATCACCACTGCAAAAATTGACGCTAGGCTTGTGCTTTCCTCCAACATTTGAACTTGAACAGGACCCACAATTGACTGGATTCACAAAGGAAGATAGGAGAAGATGAAAAGAAATTTAGGGATTCCAAATCCAACATTGTTGTTGGCTTAAATAAAAATATTTTTGCACGTCATTCCACGTGTAATTGACACGTTTCAGTAACAAAAATCCACCTCAATAACCACAAACAGCGTTTAGCCAAACTTAACAGAAAGGGAAAATTTGAGCCATTTTAACAAAAAAGGGGACCAAATTGAGACTTTTAAAATTTTGGATACCAAATTGAGATTTTGACTCCAAAATTGAGACAAAAAATGCATGATTAAACCTTTTAAAAAATTCAAAAAGAAAGTGAAGTTTTGGAGTAAAAGCGTTGTAAATAGCAACTCGACAATTGCTTTCTATATCCTTGTATTTTCTTTCTAAACCTATCTGCTATATATATGTAATACGAAAATGATTTTTTAAAATGTTTACATTTTCTGAAAAAATAATATAAATATATTTAAATATTCTGAATTACACGTCTCCGTAAACACCATGAAAAAATGTTTTTAAGAATCTAGACTTTGAACATTCTAGAACATCTCTTTTTTAATTACGTAATAATATGTTTTAAAAATAATTTAAAGTACATTTTGAAATATTAATGAAAAATTTGACACCTTCCCAAATATTTACCTATAGTTTTTTTTAAATCTTCGAAAAGCTTCTTCTAAAATGTCAATATAATCCCGTTGGAGCAGATGGAGATTGGTTTCTCATAATGACTTTCAGAAAGGTTTTAAGAAACTTTTAGACAAAAATATTCAGGGTTTTAAATTTTCTGAAAGTGGTACGAAACATTTTAAATTTAAGTTTCCAAAACGAACCCCTTCAGAATATATTTTAAAAGTGTTGATCTATGATTAAAGATCTCATTATAAGATATTCCCAGAGATAAATTTGGAATCTTTTTAATACATTTCAGATTACATTCTTCAGAATGTGAAAGGACTTTAAGAAGTTATTTTTGTTACTACATGTAACAGAAAAGTACACAAAGAAAATAAAACAACTGAGTAATAGTAGTAGTAAATCCATAATCATTGTACTAAAAATCCATTACTGTAGTGCAAAAACTACTGATAAGAACATTCTTTTACCTCTTAAAATACCAACTTTTTTTATAGCAAGCAAAACCTCTGAAAGAACAAGGAAGAATACATAGTTCCATTCAACTGACCAACAAGTTTTTATTGGAGAACAAGTCTGAAATATAAAGGACAAAGAAAAAAGGAACTTATAAGGATCCAAATTTTCTTTGCATGTTTTATTCACTGCCTACAAACCCTTCATTTGTTTCTTGCAAAACAAACTACTGTCTCTGAGTTTCCACTTCATAAGTGGTGGATGTCTGAAATGATGTCTGCAATGAATTAGCAATGCTTCTCACCTCGGCAATCATAGCAACCACATCATTGAGTCTATTAACTGCAGACCCTACACCCTGTGAATAGGAACACTGCTCAATAACTTCCCTCAGAAAAGGTAGAACATTACATTGGTACAATGATGTTTATCGGTTTATGATTGCTACAAAAATTAGATTTGGGAAGAAATTTATTAAAAATCCTTACCACACCAGCTGCCCCAGCTGTTATAGCCATAGGTGCTGTCACAGCGCTTAGCCCTGATGAACACATGACAGGGATCTTAACAGCTCGTGATATGGAATATGCTGCTGCTAAAGTTGGTGTTGCCTACAATTACCAATGATAAGAAAGTTGATCTCCACGAAGAACTTATCATAATCAACTATAGTTTACCAATACAACAATCATGTATATTAAGAAGTGAACTTTAAGCCTAACTTTAGTCCATGTATGATCTCCAACACACCCTTTTTACGCTGATACATATACATCTTGAACACGAGACTAGATATTAATGGATGGTCCGATAGATGTCTAATAGCAGATGGCTATAGATCCAAAAAATAACAAATCTCACTAGAATAGACACTACACCATGACCCCGATACCATATTAAAAAGTAAATTTTAAACCTAATTCAACCCTACAAAACCGGTTTGTAAGATAAGAGTTTGCCCTCACTTATATACTATGAAATCGTCTTATCTCTAGTCAATGTGATATCTCCAACAAATGCGTAATCCTTTAACTTGTAATTGCTTTCTGGGCTGAAAATGTTGCTTTAGAATTAATTTAGGGGGAAAGAAGAGTTAACGACCAATTGTGAATGCCAGAGCAGTAAATGCAGCAGCTTAAATATTTTTTTCAGACTCTTAACAATCTTGATTTATGTTGTGGAATGTCAATGAGGTGCTCAATCTTCTTGTTATACATTATTTAAGCTATTTCTTGTTGCCACTAACATTCTTCAACTGGGATTTTCATTCTCCAATCTTCAACAATGAAGATGCAAGCAATAGGGAAAAGACAAAAGTAAATCAGAAGTATTTTTCTGGTTACCTTTTCAATCAAACCCATAACACCAGATTTTGTAGGATTAGAACATTTTCCTCCTTCAGTTTGAATAACATCTACACCTACTAGTTCCAATGACTCTGCAAGCTTGACCTGTTAAGGATTTGGAGATTTTATTTACATGCACAAGAAAATATTGATATTATCAGCATAATTGTAACCTGATCAGGGAGGCTTAGTGTGTGAGGAACAGTGACAGACAAGACTATGGATGGAAGTACTCTCCTTGTCTCCTTTGTCAGACCAAGAATCTGCAAAAGGTATATCATCAAATTAAAGAATTCAAGTGCAGGCTTCTATTTATATTTGAAATTAAAATTAGTAATAAAATGCTAACTAAGAAAGAGAAAAATTTATATCTTTCTTATATAGATAACAAATCCTATTAAGAGTATATTCCACAATCATTTTGGCATCTGATCTTCACAACCCTTAGTTGCTTCTCTACACTTTCTATATGGGGTTGACAAACATCACAAATTTGAGATTTAATAATGACAACCACTCTTTACCTTTTCTGGAGTGAAAATTATTCCCTGCTCATAGAATGAATCATAGTTTCCAATCTCAACCTGTGAACACCTTTTAGCATGTCAAGTAAAAATCTCATAAGGATCATTTTGAAAGAAACTAGGCAAGAAGGTCAAACCATTAGTGCTCCTGCTTCAACTGCAGCTGGAAATGTTGCAGGATCTACAGAAGAAACACAAACCTGCAAGAAAGATCAAAACATGCAAAAGCAAATTTAACTTTTGGGTATTCATTGCTTACTTCAATTGTTTTGATAAAGAGACCTACAATGTAGTTGAATTTCCAAAAGAATTAAGGGAAAAATTATGGTCATGAATTTGTAACTGGTTTGGAATAGATTCTTAAACCAGTAAAACATAGATGCAAAGTATAACTGGTATACATGATCAAAATAAAGAAAAGTGAGAATATACCGGACAAGAAGTTAAGCCAATAGCTAGCTTTACCAACTCAGGGTCACATGCTATATCCACATGAGTTGCTCCACCCTATAAGCACAAGGGATTACAATTCATACATATTTAGTATGTTAGTTTGTCTTTCAATGTGAATATTTCACAGGTGAGAAAGCATGACAAATTATCCATATTTAAGCTTCATGAACAAAACCAACGCAAGTGTTCTTGATCTTATTTTTTTCATGGATGAATCTTGCATAACTTAGAAAGCTGAAGAAACAGAGAGAACGTAACAAGAGAGAAGTAAAAAGGAAAAACCTTGTCAGCAGCAGTGACCACCGATGCAACATTGTCTTTATTGAAATTCTGCAAGCCTGAGATAATCTTCAAACGAAGCAAAAATGTTTGTTAACATGCATGAAACAAAAATACACCAAAAAAAAAAAAAAATCATACAAAAGATTTTAATGAACGAAGCAATATATTTAAACATTCATCAAAACCCCCATACTCCCTTTTTGCCCCCCATGAGAACAGTAAGAAAGAATATCACAAATTTTTATTTCAGAATTCTAAATTCTGAGTTGACCCATGAAAACTTTATCATCACCACCAAACATGCATGCTGAGCACAAAGATTACTCTCAAAGAACATCAAGCAAACCCAACGAAAGACTCCACACACATGGAGACAAAAAAACTGCATTTGGGTGAAGAAAAGCAACAAAATAAGATGGAAGAGAAAGCAAGAAATGCGTTGATTTTGCTTTAATTTCTTACCTTGAGAGCTCTACGTTCGTTGAAGTGCTTCAAGACATCTTCTCTGGTGGAAGAGAGTATGGCTCTGGTAGTAAAACAGGTTCTTCTTTTGAAGGGTAAAGAACATGGCCTGGAAGTTGCATCTGCACCTAGCAGAGGGTTGAGATTAGGCTTTAGAGTGGTGTGATGAGAGGAGGAAGAAGAAGAAAGTGGTGTGCATGTTAAGGAATGCATGATTGTGTATTGTGTAATGCCGAAGATGTTATCGGTGGGAAGGAGGGTTGGAGTGTAGAGCAGAACACAACAGATAAGATTGGTGGTCTTGTTTCATTGTTTAATCTGTCATGTTCATCAGATATTTTGTCTGCACCACTTCACAGTGCAATCTCTCACACAGTAAAATATAATTCAGTAAAAATAAAATCATGAAAAAAATAGTTATTAATTAAGATATAAAATTTTAAATAGTGTTACTCTTTTTTTGTAGTTTTTTTTAGGGCTATTTAAATCCATATGGTTTTCTAACCACCATCTAAATTGGTGGATTATTTTTTCAAAATTTATCAAAATGGATAAATGATAAATTCTTATAAATTACTCTCATATATAAGTTGGATATATGTAAGTTAGACATAAAAATATAGTAAAAAAAATCATTTGAATATATTAGTTTTTAAAACAACTATTTAACAACTTCTTTTTATCTAAAAATTTGTATTCAAATAATAATATATATAAATAAAATTTTGAAATAAAGAAAATAAAGAGTAACATACTAAACTCAAACATAATTTAAAATGAGAAAATTGTATTCTAATATATAACTTTCATTTTCATTAACTTTTTTCGATCTCAAATTAAAAATAAAATAAAGGTACAATTACAATTTTTTATTACGTAATATTTTATTTCTTAAACTTTTACGCAACATTGAATTTGTTCCTCTCTCAAACTTTGATAGAATTTGGTTCTCAAACTTTAAAAATAAACATACATAGTCATCCTTATTCAATTTCCATAAATTTTTGTTACGTATCAAATCATGTTTCAAGTTAACATTTGGTTGTTTATACCATTTAACATCTTTTAGTTCAAGTGTCAACCTAAAATATAATTTAACATGTAAAATAAATTTTATGTTGTCGAGTTAAAATATTATATTTATTTATTTTTAAAATTTAAAACCAAAATATATCAAACTTTATAATATAAAAGATTTAATTTTTATTTTTAATATTAAAGTTGTATTTAAGTATACGATTTCAATGGTTTCAATCTTTAAAAAAAATCGTATGTCTAAATACAATGTTTTATTTTTTTAATACGCTAATGTGTAGCATGGTTTTAATTTTTTTTATATTAACTTAATTAAAAATCATACTTGAAATGAGTCTATTTGTTTTGTTTTGTCTCATTCAAATTTTTTATATTAAAAAAACATTTTTATATGATAGTAATGATTTTTTTTTAAAATAAAAAAAGTTGTGAAAAGATTTTGCTCAACTATAAAACATTATTTAATACATATAATGAAAATCTTAAAGGAAATTGAAAAAATAATAAAATTATCACGAAGCCATGACAAAACTTATTTATGTCACCTTATCACTTTTACAAATTACATAATTAAAATAAAACGTTATTTATGTTTTATTGGAAATCTCAATAACAATCATTGATTTATAACAAACTTTATTGAAAAGGAATAAATAAAAGATTATCTCAAATATCTTCTGACATTATTATCGATTGTAAGACTCCAGAAATTTAAATAATGAAATAAATAATTATTTAATAAATACGGGTAGTAGGAGTCTTTATGACATTTAATGCAGATTGTCATAATGTGGAAAGGTACTAGTTTAAATGGTTGAGAGTACTTCATTATGTGAGAGGACTTGGGTTTAAGTCCTTTGTATGTCAATTGTAATGTTATTTTAATATGGGCATTATTTAAATGTTATGTTTGAATGTGATTAGTGATAATGTAATCCTAAAATTATAAGAATTATCACGAACATAAATTGGTTCTGCACTTGTTTTTTTAATTGAGTGGTTGTGTGTTCAAACCTTGCTAAGGGCGAAATTAACTTTCTTTCTGCCAAAATTTCTTTTGGCATGGAGATGAAAAGACAAAGTAACCCTAGCTGCCAAGAGAGATAGCCTAGTGGACTGAAAGACAACCAATAATGGTTCTTGATTAGCCATTAACATGAAACTTAATGGCATTTTCGGTTTTGGGGTTAATTGCACTTAATTAAGGTAGTTTTGGAGTAGAGAGAGAGAGAGAGAGAAACGTGAGAGAGGAAGAGAGGAACTGGTTTGGACGTGAAAAAGGAAGATTCTGGAGGCAATTAGGAGAGCTACCATTGTGCTTTTGGAAGAGTGAGAGCTGAGACACAGTTTTGTGCAATTATGTAGTTTGCTGTGTGTGTGTGTGAGAGAGAGAGAGAGAGAGAGAGAGCTTTGGGAATTGAAAGGGAATATAAATTAGGTGGATGAAACTGGGAGGATTAATACATAAGTGTAAAACGAGAAGGAGATTCTAAGAGGAACAATGGTATATGTGTGCTAAAGTATAGTTGGAAATTGATGCGGGAGAGACAATGAGCAATAGAGGATGTATTATTCTGATTGGGAGTGTAGGTACTGGAAAAGATGTGTTATGCAAGGGTACTTTTGGGGATGTGTGATAATTATGAATTAGTGGCTAAGGTAGGAATCATAGTGTGTGTAGACTTAAGTGAAAAGTATTTTAGTAGAAGTTTTGGTACTATTTGTAATGAAAAATAACCAGTTGTTGACTTGGAGATACTGGATTGTGTGTTAATGTCATTAAGTTAGAGCAAATATTTGGATAATGATAGCATGCTTGGTAAATCCTAAGTCGTGACTAGAGTGAATTAGGAAATTGGATTATAAGTAATAGACCATGTAGAGTGTGGCAAGGTTTCACGAATCAAAGATTGATGGATGATAGAACATGAATATCGTGGGGGTATTTTGGTGGTATAAGCTAACACAATCTGTTTTGTGTGCAAAAACAATCACTGGTGCGCTACTGATAAAGCGCCTGACGGCACGACGAGGGCCACCAAGTGATAGGACCAGCAGGGGTGTCCCTACAACGAGTGGCGCCTGGTGGCAGGGTGTGCTCCGCCAAGCGATAGACCCTAAAACAATGGTTCTAACTGGAGCATGGCGCCTGGCGATGAGGATGTCCCGCCAGGCGGTCTGCACAATAATTTCGCCTGGCAGTGCTTAGGTTATGCCAGGCGATAATGCTACAGGAATTGACTTGCGTGTGTTGTTTATACGCATTGATGCAGACTTTGATCAAGAGATGTTGTGCCATAAACGGGTAGGTTCATGGATGATGGTGAACACGTGATGATATGAGCGGGGAGGTTCATATCCTGTTACTCTTGTGTGGGGATACGAGCGGGTAGGTTCGTTGTTTCGTGCTCACACTAGAGAGATGCTGCGAGCGGGGAGATTCGTAGCTAGTGGATCACGTGTGTTAGACTACAGGCGGGTAGGTCCGTAGAGCAGAATTATGAGCGGAGAGGTTCGTAGAGACAGGACCACGAGCAGGCAGGTTCGTGTGAGCATCATCAATTCTGAGTCCAAGGTTAACTATTTGTGTGAATTGAAGGTTGAAAAGTCTTGAGGTATGAAGGTCTTGGCCAAGAACTAACTAAAATAAAACAGTTGGGTGTATTTTAATTTTATTAACTTATTTGTTAATTTTTTATGATCTCACCCTTTCTATTTGTGGTTGGCGATGATCGTGTGACTTGTCACATGGAAGCATATGATGTTCCAGGTGATGTTGTTGATGCATAACGACGTAGTGGGGGCTAGCTTAGGGACTCTTGAGTTAGGGACTTTATTATGTTTCTTTTTCTGATTTTTTTGAATTTTGGAATTTGTAATAATGTTAGTACTCTAGTTTTATTTAAATTATAGCGCTTAATAATGTTTCAAATTTTCCCGCATTTGGGATTAATAAAATTTTGATGTTGATTTTCTATTATTATTTATTTAATTTAAATTAGTAATTCCAGTAGGAACTTTACAATCAATTTCTATATTTTTGTGCATATTCATTAACACTTGTATGATCATTTGCTCTCATGATAAATCATGATCATTTCAAGTAGAAACCACAACACAAAATAGAAGAGTGAAAACTAACACAACATAATCTCAGTTTTTAAAATAAGCTCACTTCATGTTTTAAAACCTAAAGCATAATATATATATATATATATATATATATATATATATATATATATATATAAACTTTTCATAGCAAACCACAACAACGCCTTCGATCGTAGAGTTACCTATCTAGAGATATTCAACCGCTGTCCTTTGAACTAATCTCTCTAAATCCTAAGCCTTCAAACATCTGCACTAGTTCAAAGAGCTACTTGTCTATAGGGATTCAATCATCCTCCAAACAAACCAATCTAAGAACCTAACATCCACATTCAAGTACACCTAAACATAGTTAAAATAGTTACCTACCCAGAGGGATTCAGTTGTCCTCTGGCTTTATCAATCTAATAACCTTCCACTCAGTCGAGCTACCTACCAAGAGGGATCCACTTAAGGCTAACCACTCAAAGAGCTGCTTTGAACAGAGCCCCAACAAAGCTCATAAAGAGTTAAAGAGTATCATACTCACGACTCTTCACAAGAGCCCACACACACAACACATTATTCACATAACCATACCTCACATACATAGTTACATATACATTGACAAACATGAACACAATAACCATACCTCACATATAGATTCCATGTTATTTTATACTGATTCCATTTGCATTGGATTCTATATTTACAAGAATTCAAAATGGACATATGATTTGCTGGTTTTTGAGTTCCCTACTATTTTTTATAATATTTATAAGTTGAGATAAACATTACTAAGAAAACTCATATTTCTTACTATTTTTCTTTTTAAAATTTTTTTCGTAGGAAATACTTACAAATTTTGTTATGAAAGTTTTTTACAAGAAATTGTTACCAATTTTTTTACATAATATTTTGTATAAAACACTTTTTGCAAAAAAAAATGTAAGAAATAATTATTTACGAAGGAATTACCTGTCAATTAAAATTCTTTGTAAAAATGACAAAAAAAAGTTTTTTGTTATAAATTTTTTTGACAAATTTGGAAGAAAAATTTCATGTAATATGTGAAATTATGGTAGTGAAATTTGCTAGAATTTTGTAGACTTGATTAAAGACCATGATTATGCCCACATTTACTTCGATTTTTGGAGCCTATAGAAGATCTAATTGTGATGAGAAGGAAAGATAAAAATAATTTCCCATGTTTCCAGAGATTTAGTTTGTCTCCTTTTTGTCTCTTTTCTCTTGGCTTTTATTTTTGTCTTTTCACTTTTTTCTTTGCGGTGTTTTTGTTCTTCAGGGATGGAGAACTATAATATATAAGGACCAATTCATGAAATAAAAATAAAACATGTTAAATTGAGTTTTGCATCAATTATTATTCTCTCTCTCAGTTTGTTTTGCTTTCGGTTTTGTCATTTGTGATATCAATTTACATTTCTGATTTTAGAATTCAAATTAAAAATCAATTGAATCTTTATTTAATAACGCAATAATAATTGAATTGAATATTGTTCATATTTAGTTCATATAAATGATTTAATTTATTAATTGAACTGATTAATGTTCAAATTTGGCTCTAATCGCTAGAGAAATATGATAAGAGATTTTTTTTGTTATTGAATATTGTGGTTGATCTGTTTTTCTTTTTTTACAATTTTTCCATTGATATAGGTTGTCATCTATTTTGCAATATCTAGAAAACCATGGTATCATTGATTTCATGAAATGAGAGTGAAATCACTAGGTCGACATTAATGGTTTTATATTTTAAAATTTATTTAATAAATTTGTTTTTCATATTAATTTAACTTATGTGAGTTTAGTTTAGTACATTTATATTGAAATCTAGAACAATTAACTTCAAAAATAAAAAAAAAAAATATATATATATATATATATATATTTTTTTTAAAATATAATCAATGATCACCATTACACTTACGTTTGAAGTAAAATAGTGAACTCTACTAATTAAAATAATATAAATTTATATAATAGATTTTTTAAAGATAAAATTAGACAAAATTACCCTTTTGTCTTTTATGCCTACAATTGTTTTCCAAACACAAAAAACAAGCACTTTAAAATCAACACTCATATTTATAAGCTAATTTAGCATTTTCTAATAGCCTAACAATTTAAAATTACTAACCTTCATATAATAATTAATTTAGGAATTTTTTATCTGTTAATTTTTTTGGTAAATCAATATATAATATGGTTTTAAGTAAAATAATGTTTCTATGAAAAATAATTTTAATTAGGCAACTTAAACAACCAAAGAACTTAGGGGATGGATTTTAAAACATACAATAAAATGAAAATATTTCTGTTAAAAACAATGAAGGTAAAATTAATTACATATAAATAGATTAGTTTCTTGGCCTAATTCATGTTTAATAAACTTCACTACAAAAATAATTATTTTTAACGGGATTATATTTGGCATTTCTGGGGGTTTTAACCCCCACTAATGGTTTTACCAGGGGTTTGAAATTCCCCCGGAAGAGCAAGCGTGGCTAACGGATTACCGGGGATTTTTAGCAACCCCTGGAAGTAGCGCAACTTACTGGGGGTTTCAAAAACCTCCGCTAATACCCGGGGTTTCGAAAACCCCTGTTAATGCCTGAGGTTCCAAAAACCCCCATTAATGGCAGGGGTTCTGAAAACCCCCAATAATGCATGGGGTTCCGAAAACCCCCGGTAATGTCCGGGGTTCCAAAAACCCCCGTTAATGCCTGGGATTCCAAAAATAAAGAAGACCTGATCTCATGTTTGAAGAAGAGGGAAATCTCATGGCAAC
>Ga0214542_1003789_pt1 | contig 30425 bp, 15 predicted proteins | sample CNSS1metaG_FD_160096 | JGI IMG/M metagenome (GOLD analysis project Ga0214542, IMG submission 160096) | Root nodule microbial communities from cowpea collected in UCLA plant growth center, Los Angeles, California, USA - CNSS1 | ecosystem: Host-associated > Plants > Roots > Nodule | place: USA...
GTGCACCCTACAAGGTGCAAAAGATATGCACGTGCAGCAAACTCCCATAGCTCGTTTTCACAACAGCTGTGATACAAGTCTCTCAACCAGCTCAGTCGGACCTGTGCACCCCGACTTTGATTCAGCTCCACACATGCCATGGCCCGGTCAACACCAAGAAGTGTCGTCAAAATCTGAACAGAATCTTCATATTCCAGATTTTCAGTGGAGCAAAAGTTTCCACTGATGGAAAGATGGAGAAGTGACGATACGTCATCCAAAGTCATGGTCATCTCCCCAATGGGTAAATGAAAAGTATTGGTCTCGGGATGCCATCTCTCCACGAAACCCAATACTAACCCAAGATCGATATATTCATACAAAATATCGCACAGAGGCGATAATCCAGAAGCTAACACAAAAGGTGCAACAGAAGGATGAGGACGTCCTAATTTCTTCACCTTTTTAATATGAGAGACCACTTTGACAACTCGATCCTACCAGAAGAAACAAAAAAGACTAAAAATACTTACCAACAATAAAATTAAACCTATATAAAAACTTTTTACTGACCTGACCATCCCATATCATGCGTGCAACATGATCCTGGTACAGGGTCAATAAAGATGTATCATATGGACCCCCAGGAAATCCTCCACCATCGTTATCAATGCCGTGCTCGTCCTCCTGAGGAACGTCAGAAACCTCATTCTCAACAATATCATCCTCAACCACATTACCCTCATGCTGACCCCTTCTACGAGCCGAAGCTGTGGGTCTATTCCGTGCACCACCCTGTCTAGAACTCTTTGGTGCATCATTTGAACCGCGTCTACCTAAATTTCCTCGTGTTCTAACCATATCTGTAATTCAAAGTTTGAAACATTAGAATCCAATATAAATTTCCTGGAAAAATAACTAAATGAAATAAACAACATGATTTTAAATTCCGTTACCAAATGCAATTGCTGTCTAATAATAGGAAACGTAAATTATTGATGCTAGTTAATCATACAGTAGTTCTTAGTACCAACCATGAATCAGCTCATTTTAATCCGAGCTACCGTGTGTTCTCTTTTTTAAACCTCTCTAACCATTCTTTCTTTTTCCATTTCACACACACATAATCTCCAAAGACTAAGCCTTTAATTACATTCAACAAGTCACTGCTAAAACGGATTTCACGAAAATAACAACAAAAAAAACACAAAACGGATACTAAAATCCGTTTCACCAAAATTTGAAAAAAAAAACAAAAAACGGAATGCGTATTCCGTTTCATACGCATCCGACACGGCATTCAAAAGCCGTTTCAATAAAATTGAAAAAAAAATTAAATGAAACGGAATGTGTATTCCGTTTCATACACTCCCTACAACGGCTTTCAAAAGTCGTTTCAGTTAAATTTTTTTTAAAAAAAACCCAAACGGAATGTGTATTCCGTTTCTCACTTCCCACACGGCTTACAAAAGCCGTTTCAGAAAAATTTGAAAAAAAAAGGGCGAAACGGAATGTGTATTCCGTTTCTCAATTCACACACGGCTTACGAAAGCCGTTTCACAAAACAAATGAAAAAAAAATGCAGAAACGGAATGTGTATTCCGTTTCTGATTTCCCACACGGCTTCCAAATGCCGTTTCACAAAACAAAAGAAAAAAAAAATGCAGAAACGGAATGTGTATTCCGTTTCTGATTTCCCACACGGCTTACAAATGCCGTTTCACAAAACAAATGAAAAAAAAAATGCAGAAACGGAATGTGTATTCCGTTTCTGATTTCCCGCACGGCTTACATATGCCGTTTCACAAAGAATTCAAAAAAATAAAAACAAACCAAGATTACAAATTTCAAAACATTACTTGGAGAAGATGCGGGTGGGTCTGTGGTGTTGCAGAAGACGAGAAAAGGGACGCAACAGAGATGGATGAAGACTGTGTTGTGCACGGTGGAGAGAAGAACTGTGTGGTGGAGGTGGAGGATGTGTGCGACCAACGTGGGAGAAGACCAAATGGGAGAAAATGAACAGTGTGTGGAGGCTGGGAGAAGAGGACGAACAGTGTGTGGAGGCTTGCGGGAGCAGAGGACAAAAGAGAGGCGTTAGGTCAAAGATTCCTGATCATGGTGTGGGAATTAGATTCTCTTTTTATTGGAGTTTGTTTTGGGGGTGCAGTGGTGTAGGGGTATGGGGTTTTTTAGGGGGTGCAGCGTCAGGGGTATGGGGGTGCAGGGGTATGGGGTAAAAAACACAAGGTAAATGTTATATTTAACCATGGGCAGTTATGGAAATTAAATTGATTTTGGGGGTACAGACGAGATTCTTGGAGGTGTAGGGAGAAGCCCCCTAACTTTAGATTACTTTCATCGAAATAGCTAGAAATCAATTTGGGTTTTCTTCCTCCACCTTCAAACATTTTTTCGGCACCCCAAAATTTCAAAAACTTCCCAAAATGCTCTTTTGAGTTTGATTGCTAGATAGGTAAAAAATATTAATTACTCTCTCTATTTAATACCTCACCAACCTGCATCGCTCACACTAAACTAACAAAACAATAAAAGTTAACTTAAAAATATCTTTTAAAAATTTTAAAAAACAGCTATATATATAAAAAAATTGGAATTAATTAAAAGAATTAAAAATTAAATTACATATATAACCGAATTTCGTAATCCAATACAAATCTTAACTGGATTTCGAAATCCGTTACACGTAAACAGATTTCGCAGAAGTCTACTTGATTGGAAAATTCAGCTATGTATTTAATTATTTTTCAATTTTATTTTATTTATTACGTTCATTACCTTTTTTTTGTTTTTTTAATTCTTTTTTAATTTTTTTTATTTGTTTTCAATTTAATTTAATTTTTTAAATTTGTTTATGATTTATTATTTTTAATTTATTTTTAAATTATTTCAATTTGTTTTTAAATTATAAATAAATAAACAACTAAATTATAAATAAAAATAAAATAAAAAATTAATTAATTAAAAAAATTAAAATATATAAAATTAAATACAAAACGGATTTTGAAATATGTGAGTCTGATAAAATGGAATTCCAAATCCGGTTAATTTTATTTTTTAATTTTTATTTTGTTTATTTCAATTTTTTGTTTTAATTTATAATTTTATTTTAAAAATTTTATATGTTTAAGTTATTTTTTAAATTTTGTGGTTTTTTTAATTTTAGTTTTTAACTTTTATTTGTTTAATGTATGTGTTTTTTATTTAATATTCCCAATCATCTATCACACATGTTCCTTTTGAGTTACTCTGCATGAAAAGAATAAGTGTTCTATACTCTCCTCAAAGAATGAACACAAGTCACATAAAGTGTTTTGCAATTAGATCCATCTAGCAAGTAATTTAACCTTTGTTGGGAACTTATCCAAGAATACCCTCCGTCATTGGCGGAACTAGGTAATGACAAGGGGGAGCCACGACTCCCCCATTTTTTTTTTGAATTTTTTTTACATATATTTATATATTTTTTAAAATTATATTATATATTATTTATATTAAGATTATATTATGGAAAATTATAATAAAAGATAAATAAAATTTTTTAATGGAGACATTAATTTATAAAAGAGATTAGGTTTTTTTTCTGATTATAAAATCTTTCTACCATGTAAATTATCATGAAAGTGTGTGAAGAGAGATAAATACAAATTCTTGCATGATCTCTCACAGATCAATGTTAGTATCTTATTATGATTTATGTATCGCTACCTGTGGTAATTTTTTTTTAAGTTTTGAATTTATACAATATTACTTATTTAATTAAAGTAGTATGAGTTTTGTTATGTTTTGCATTGTGATAATTGTGATTTGTGAATATAAATTTTATTTTTTCTAAATAGGCGAGTGGTGATAAATTTATATTAGAAAGATTATGATTAAAAGTAAATTGATTCCTTTTTTTCAAAGAGGAAGGTTTTAATAAAGATGAAAAAAATGCATTTACGTTAACTAAACTTGAGAAATTTAATAAGAACCAAGAATTTAAGACAATAAAAAACAAATTTCTAAAGTTCTCAGAAATCAAATTGATGAGATACGAATGACTTATCTAAAATGGTATTCATGATTTGGTATAATGATATAATAACATGATATAATAGCAAATGATAGTAATATTTTTTTGAATTCTACTATTATGTGCGTTTGTTTTAAGGAAAGGAAATGAAGAGAAAAAATGAAGAGTTTTTCTTCTAAAGAAAAATTATATATAATAAATCTAATTTGGCCCCCATACATTTTTAATTCAAGTTCCGCCACTGCCCTCCGTCCTAATAATCGTGTCTTAGGAATAACCTTAGTGATCCATATCTTGTTAAAAACGTTACTCTCCTCCCCACTTGCGTTTCCTACAAAATATTATAAGCTGAGTTAACTAAGAAAAGACCCACATCATCCTTCCAAATTCAAGTGTCTATATAATCTTTCTTGAGTCTTTGAATGTTTAAAAGATGAAAAAGTTGTACCTCATGAGCTCTTTCCCGTTCATATCTAGTTCTTCTCCAAGTCAGATACCATGTTCATGTATTATCTACCCTTCTCCCTACTTCCCTCATGGTTTTATCTTTCCATGGTTTTAATTAATGTTATTGTTTTGTATTTATTGAAAACAAATTAAAACAAAATTTAAGAAAATAAAGCAATACACGGTAAGAAATGAATAAATTGTAAAAACATTAAAACAATAAAATAATTAAATTAAAAAATATATAACAAATTAATAAAATTTAAAATAACAAAATTAAAAGAACACATTTTATTAATAATAAAAAATAATAATTAAAAATTAAATTAAACATGTTTGAAATCTAGTAATTTCTTTACTCGAATTTCGAAATCTAGTAATTTCTTTTTTGAAATTTCGTAATTTCCTTAAATTCAAAGTCCAGTAATTATCTAAATCGGATTTTGAAATCCTATACTTCCATAAACATGTTTTATCGATAATGTCTTTTTTAAAAAAAATTAAATTATTTTTAAGCTAATTTTTAACTTTTATTTTTTTGTTAGTTTTAAGTGCGAGGGATGCAGGTCGGTGAGGTATTAAATAGAGAGGGAAATTATTTTCTTTTACCTACCTACCGGTTAAAGTAAAAGTCTTTTTGAAAATAAAAAAAAAAATTGAGGTACTAAAAAATGCTTGGAGGTAAAAGAAGAAGCTTCCACTAATTTTAATTGGATAAGCAGTTGAAACCAATGCACAAAACCAACCCGTCTAGTCCATTCCCTTCAATGTTTACTGCACCTCTCGTAACCCATTGCCCAATCTTCATGTGGTTCAAGCAAAATCAGTGATAAAGAAATGTTTGATTTACATTTAATGTGGATTTTATTTGTCATTAATCTTTAGATTTGTTGGCTCCCTATAAATAGGAGAGTTGGCAGATGCAAAAGACATTCACTTGGGAGGTTCAGAACAGAATTTTCCAAACCCTTCTCCCCCCTTTGTCTGTTTTAATAATTTTGAGCTTTTGTAGTTGGCCAATTTTGTTTAAGGGGGTGTTACCGTACTTTTATATTGCATTGTTCGAGGTAATTTAAATTCCAAAATTTCTTAGTTTAAGTCTCGGTATTAGTTATTCCTTAGCAATTTAATCATGGGATAATTTTGGATTCCTGCCTTTAATTCCATTCTTGGCATTTCAAATCATTGCACATCTTTCACTAAGTCCATGACACTGTTCAATTTTTAATACTTGTTTTCGGCTATTACAACCTTCATTTCCAGTTATTCAATTATTATTTCCACTGCTTATGTCTAATTCTTCTTAACCCTTTGATTTCGAAATTTTCTTTCCTCGTCATTTTATATTCACCCCAACATTCAAGTTAGTACTGCATTAACCATGATAAATTAATAAACTTTTTTTATACTTATTATTTCTCCAGCATTCATCCCTCAATTTCATTGAATCATTCATTTTGGCCTCTAATTCAACTAGGCACTGCATTTCAATTATTCTCGGTATATTAGTTTAGGCATATTGTAATTTTCCATTATTCCATTTTTTTTTATTCGGACATTTATGTTTATCAACTACAATGAAACTTGACATAGTACTTTATTGTCTGTAGAGGAAGAACATGCATACATGATCTTATCAACGTTCATCAGATGCAACTTCTTCAAATTTTTTTAAGTTTTATTGTATTTATGCAATCAATTAAAATAATAGGATTTTTAACTTTTGTTCTCTCAATAAGAAATAAACAACTTCAAAACATTGAACACTTGACATGAATGTATCACAATTAGGAAAAAACCCTACTAATTACATTATTCACACAAGATCTATGTCAAAAATAACCTTTTTAATCTTTTAATAGTACAAATAAAGTCAATCCTATGGATTTTACACCAACATGTTGTCCATCAACAATACAATACTAAATGCATAGAGTAATTTCACTAGATAAGTGTTGGTAAAAGAAACATTTGTTACAACTTTGATGTGTTGCCAAATCTATGTATGTAAATATATATGTCACACTCTAACAACATCATTAATTGTTGCATTTAAGCTCTTGATATGCATACTAGATATCATACAATTACTTTATAGTAGTTGTCATGTCATCATTTTTCTTTATCAAAGTAAGAAAAAATATTTGCAAACTTCACTAGACTCTTAGTTATGTTCACAACCATGAAATGGTAATTAGGTTTTAAATTTTAGACATATAAAGAAAATCCTCTTACATCCCAATTTTATATATAGTTACATTACAACATAAGTATATGTTTATCATCATATTTTGACATAATATTTTACCTACTTCATCCCTAATAAAAGTTTTAACATAATCTTCTTTAGATAATTCATCTTTCGTTATCTCAAATTTCACAATATTAAAAACATTTTATCCATATGAGATAACATATCAACTCATATCATATTTTAGTCCAAAAATCATAATCTATTTCTGTGACAAAAATTCAACATTATCATATCAATTTCAATAAAAAATTTGATTTCTAAATTTTACGCTCTAAAATTTTAAAATTGTATTAGATAATCTAAAACTTCAAAATTGTGTACCTTGAAATGCAATTCAAAACATAAAAGAATTTATTTTAGATTATATATTTTAAAATAATATTTTCAAATTTGAGACTACACAATCCAAAAGAATACAATTACTTCATCTTTTACTCGTACACATCTTACAATCCATAAGATTTCAATTCATAAGATTTTGAAATTGTATAATCCAAAAATAACTTAACCATAAAAAACCTAGGTGTGCAAAAACTAAACCCTCGTTATGCTTACACAAACTATCCACCTTCAAGATATTGGTATTTAAGTAGTTATATCAAAATTTTGATCTCAAACTTGCAACAACTCCTTCTAGTTGCTGTAAGAAAGTAAGTACTTGAAAGAAGCCATCAACCTTCATTGTCATTTAAAGAGTGAAGGGTAAAGTAGGAATTTTAAAATTTACATCTCGGTGCAAAAGGAAGTACACCTAAAAGATGTCCCAAGTTGGATCAAACTTTTCCGGTCTCTGAACAAACACATGGCAACGCCACCATACGCCGCTTAAGCCTCACCGTTCGAGGACGAGGATGTTGTGTGAACCGTCGCACCTCACTCTTCAGAAACCCTCGTCACTATGTCAAGGTTCATCACCTTTTACCTTTCAATAACACACTCTCTTTGAAGTTTCAACAATTATATTCTTTCATTTAACGTATAAAATTCGTAATATTCTCTGTAGTGCCACCCCTTCATCTTATCTGTTCCCTTCGAAAGATATCAATGCTCATAGCATGTTCTTGTTTGATGGTTCATTTTGTTTTATTTTACTGTACTTCATTCTTAGTGGTAACACCGTAACTTCAAAGTGGGGTATCTTTCTTTCAGTGGTGCTGTAAGGCACCCTTCTTTTAATACTTGTTTGCATGGATCTATATTGAAAGGTTCCAGAGAAACAGATAAACTCTGCTTTAGAAGTTTCCCCATTTTGGCTGGCTAAAGCTAATTTACTTCGAAATGTAATAATCTTCCTTTTCTTTTAGAATTTTAAAACCTGAAGCTTTCCGAGTTTTGATTGTTCACTTGCTTTATAGATATAATTGTTTTTGCGCAAAGCTTGTGGGGGCATATCCACCGAGAGCTTCAGAGAATTAATCTTGAATATAAGCATATGAATGACTAAGTTATTTTAATTAGTTTGATTATGTGAATAATATCTATGCAATATAATGTGCAGATTTCTTGCTTGTCGAAATGTCAGAAGGTTTACACGTGCTATTCACAAGACAACCTGCTTCGAAGTGTTTCATCCAACGGGGTCCCCTTACCCAAAATACAATTTTTTCTCGCACTATAGACATGTTCACTCAAGACAAACTGTTTTCATGTTATTTAAATCGAAGGTTAACTTTTTTATGAGTAGCAACGCTAGGAACTTGTATACCCTCCCGGCAAATAATGCAAAATACCATCATTGTCAAGTTGTTCGGAACAGGATGTGTTTCCATAAAGGGCCAGCTCTGCCACCAATAGGTCAAATTGCCCGTGTGGTAAGTTTGGCTATGGTCAAATCGAATTTTGTTGTTCATGGTGTGATTGCCTTCATAATAGGAGAGCTTGCTTGGACACAAGGAAAATGGGCAGAAGCAGAATTCTTTCCAACCAGAGATTTGTTTTATGTGCATGCACAAGATGGACGTGTATATTTAACCACAGCTCTCTTTGCCGCCATTGAGGTTTTCATCTTGTTTCTCAGGGCTGTCTATTTGGTGATTTTGTTCTCTCCTTGCATAGCTATGGCTCCTTTTGTTGACTCTTTTGGCACTCAGTTTAGAAAAACATGGATTCATGTTGTTCGTGTTACACTTGAAAAAGCTGGCCCCGCCTTCATCAAGTGGGGTCAATGGGCTGCAACCAGACCTGACCTCTTTCCAAGGGATCTCTGTGATGAACTTGCAGAATTTCAAACGAAAGCACCATCACATAGATTTAGCTATAGCAGAAAATGTATTGAAAATGCATTTGGCCGCAAACTATATCAAATATTTGAAAAGTTTGAGGAGGAACCAGTAGCTTCAGGTAGCATTGCTCAAGTTCATCGAGCTACTCTAAGATACAAATTCCCTGGTCAGCAAATTAAGCCAGTTGATGTAGCAGTGAAGGTCCGACATCCGGGGGTTTCTGAAGCAATTAGGAGGGATTTTGTCCTTATCAATCTTGTTGCCAAAATTTCGTCTTTTGTACCTAATTTAAAATGGCTGAGATTAGACGAAAGCATACAGCAATTTGCTGTCTTTATGATGTCTCAAGTTGATCTTTCGAGGGAAGCCGCCCATCTTAGTCGGTTTATCTATAATTTCCGGAGATGGAAAGATGTTTCATTCCCATTGCCTCTGTATCCCCTCGTGCACCCTTCTGTTTTGGTAGAAACCTTTGAACAGGGTGAAAGTGTTTTGAACTACGTTGACCATCTTGAAGGACATGAACATTTCAAAAGTGCCCTGGCTCATATTGGTACACATGCTCTTTTGAAGATGCTTTTGGTAAAACGTTCGGAATTCCCTTTGCAATTTCTTTCTTTTTCTTTTCCTCAATAACTTCATGACCAATTTTGTTTATCAAATTAAGTTGTTTGTTGATAGTGTTGTTTGATAGTTCGTGAAATTATAGAATGAATGATACTATGTTATAGCGCCTGACATTTAATCTAGTTTGGTATTGTCTGTGTGTGAGAATGTAAAATTTGAAAGAGAGGGTGATTTTTCTACTAGAGAGAAGACGATTATGGCTTCAGGAACAGCTCCATCTATCAGTGACCACAATAGTGCTGGTAACCAATTACCACCATTTAGTTTTACTTTTAGATTACGTTGATCTGATAAGTATAATATGGATATGTTTATCATCAAAATAAAAATAAATGAAGGGGAAGATCAAGAATAAAGGAAGAAAACCTCACTGCAACATTCTGAAACCCCTTGTTGTAATATGCTTGGAATTTTTAAGACTATAGATGAAGTTGTCAAGGAATACATGATGGATTCTTTGAGGATTTTTCTAGAGAAGATTCTTGATCTTCATTTGAATGAATGTTTTGTTGACATTTTTTTTTTCTTTAAGGCGTTTGGGTAAAGGCATTTGAGCATCACAGAGATCCATAATGATTTTCCTTTTTCCTTGCTGTTATATGTTGTATTTGATAAATTATTATCTTACAGATATAGATGGTCATTTGAATGAACTTATGAATTGCCTTCACTTAGATATATCTCTTCTTTCAGATGGATAATTTTATCCACGCAGACATGCATCCTGGAAATATTCTTGTCCGAGAAGGAAAAAGTAAATTGTCACCTGTATCACTCTTGAAGTCAAGGCCTCATGTAATTTTCCTTGATGTGGGCATGATTACTGAGCTTTCGAAGAGGGAAAGAGATTATTTACTGGAATTCTTTAAGGCTGTTGCACTTCAAGATGGACGTGCAGCTGCAGAGTGCACACTTAGATTATCAAAACAACAAAATTGCCCAGATCCAAAATCTTTTGTTGAGGTAAGAAATATTGATTCATGTTTTTCCACATATGATTTACATTAACATCTTGATAACTTGTTACCACATAACCTGATGAATATTGGTTTGTTTTACATTTACATTTGTGACAAATTTAATCCTTCATTTGCCATCCTGTGTCTGAAACAAGGTCATTAGTTCTGATCACCAGTTGCATATTAGAGTCTGTAGTTGATTGATACTTTGAAGTTGTGGACATTTGTGTTTCCCGAAGGTCTAATAAGTAATTAGACTCAGGAGTTCTGAACATCATCAGAAAAAATAGCGTTGCTTAATATCTAACATGTTTCCTTTTTGTGAGGATTGCATAATACTTGGGAAAAATACATGTTAATTGCACTCCTTGTATGAGTCTGCAAATATGTCTCAAACATTTGTTTACACACTGTTTTATGCATAATCTTCAAGAATATGATGGAAGATTGTACTTTTTTAAAAGGTCTATGTATAATCTATTATCTTGCATCTCCTTAATTGTTGTACAGTTGAGTACTGATTTAGTGCTGTTTATACATACTTCAACAGCAGTTTGTACTTGTCTTTTCTGAATAAAATCTTTAGAATTTAACAGGAGGTGGATAAATCATTTAAACTTTGGAGGTCTGCGGAAGGTGAATCTATCCGCACAGCTGATCGCATGGAACAATTGCTTGAGCATGTTAGACGCTGTAAAGTTAATATAGATGGAAATGTTTGTGCTGTGATAGTGACCACATTGGTTCTGGAGGTAAGTTTTGACTCTGAATCAACTATTTTACGAAGTATTCTTGACAACTTCATAAATGAAATGAATGATGAAAACCTGAGTAATATAGATTTTGTGCAGCATTTGGTATATGGTTCAAAATCATCTCACTTATTTTATTGGCTTGTGATATATCAGTGATAAGCATACTTTCCACATTTTAAATAACTGATTATTTAATTTTCTGGAGCATATGGTGGAATATTTGTTTAGAAATACAAAACTTTTCATCATCAGGTGTAAACTATTATTTTGGGTGTCCATCTTTTTGATGTTATGTAATGGAGATGGTCTGTTGATTATTGCTTTAAACATGAGATAGAAGCTTACTTTCTTGCCATTTTAGCATGACATGGTTAGAATGCTTTATGTTTCATAGAATAATTTTTGCATAAAAATCAAAACTGAAACATAAAACTTAAAGAACTGGGCAACTATGTATGTAGGCTAGATAACAAAAGCAGTAGCAGGTTTTCAATTTTGGGATATCACCACAGCCATACGATATTCAGCCCCATGGATCAATTGATGTCACTTGACTCTTAAAGTTAAAGATTCATTAAAGACATTGGTAGTAATAGAAATGAGAATGTTCAGATGGATGTGTGACCACAAGAAAATATAGGATACCCAATGCTTGAATTAAATCATTTTGTATCGGAGAAAGTGGTCAGGAGGGATCTCACAGTACATACTATCTTTGCAACTTTGGTATTTAATCCAATCAATTGACTTTGGATTGGATAATCCATGTAGCTTACCTCTACTTCATCTATTTAGATTGAAATTACTTTCATTTGATTCTCGTCTTTCATTGAAGCCTCTATAGGCTAGGTTTTTAAGCTCAGGTGTTAACATGTAAACTTTCAAAAGTTTCTGTTTAGGGTGACACAACAAATCGACTTGACCGTTGTTAGAATAATTATTAAATCTATGATGTTAGAGTAATCGTTAAGCCTAAAATAGGAAGTCGTGTGTTGGGAACCTCTTCCAACTGTACCTAGTTTTGTGCCTAGTAGTAGTCTAGGATAGTCTTTTAATTTTTTATCTTCCTATTGTATCAGATCTATATCATTATAAATAGAAGATCATAACAGAGGTCCTTTAAACCCTCCAAAAATATAATTTCTCTGTTTTTAATCTTAAGTTGGTCTCAGAGTGGATTGATCCCGCTCTGCCTGTCTTAAACACCTCTGGCACAGTCTTTGCCTCCACCACCTGTCTTCGGCCACCACCTTTTCTATTTATTCATGTATCATACATTTATTATTAGAAGATACAGCATCTCTATTTATTGTATTAATTTCATTTTCTCAATATAAATAAAACACATGTACTGTCTCTGGAACACATGGTTTCAACTTAATGTGGTTTTGACTTAATCCCTTTCTAAATCTTATAGTTTAACACAAACTATGAACATAAAAGTAGAATTTGGTGAACAAGTTGCTTACATTTTTATTACGAGTATCATTTCCGTCAATTATATTGAAAATATGGAGTTTGTAAAGATATGTGAGATGATTTAGATATATGGAATGGTTATAAACCTCTTATATCTTCGTGAGATCAGGGATAGCTTTTGAAACAAGTAATGACTTGAACCAATGCAATGATTGAAGAATTTAGAGGAGTGGAAGAGATCAGCTGTTCAATAATGTCTAATGGATGAACAATAAGAAAAGATGCTCAATTTGCAAGTTTTCAGCTAATAGCTGTAAAAACACATTATTTCTCTATTCAATAGATACCTATGACATATGAAAAACAAATGAAAAAGGTTTACGAGCCTGAATGAAGATACAACATTTGTGGGAGAGAAACATGTAGTTATTATAGATAGTAACTGCAAATTACAAAAGGAGGATACACTTGATGCAAAAATTATGGATGAAAGTGTATTAGAGATTATGTGCTTCAGACACACTACAAGTTTATATAAACTACCGAATTTAACATCTTTGTATGAAGATTTGATACGATCTTATCCAGGAAAGAGTACGATCGTTTCTGAATTTGAATCCTTAAGAAATACGACATGAATAAATCAGAGAAGAACGCGCAACAATCTAGCAGATTGATAAGTCAAGTGAAAATTCGCCACAAAGATATTAATCTCTGATAAGAACCAGAGACCTAAGCCAAGAACAAAGAGAATCTTTTCTTAAATAATGCAAATGCATATAATATGACTCAAAAGTGTCTACATTAATTTTTGGTACCTCTATATATAGGCACATAAGTTTAAGAAAACCTGAGAATCCTACAAGAAGATCCAAGCCCAAAAATATGAAAATATAAACTAATTTATAAAAGAAAACCCAAAACCCAAAGCCCAAAAAATAGAACATAACTAATGTCAAAAAGAAAATCCAAAGTTTAAAAACATAAACTAATTTACCTAAAAACTATCCTTCAAATGTGCTCCAAGTCATTCTTTATATCTTTTGAATTTCCAATTGCTTGTAGCATTAGGAGCCTTAAATAGATTTGATCTTCCCATTTCTTGCTCATTGCCCTTGTCATATAGGTCCTTTAAATTGTAAAGGTTCATCTTCAAGAAGTTCTTCTTGTTTGGAATCTTAAGATAGTCCTCTCTCAAGATATTTTTGCTGTTGACCATACCATCTTATGTTTCAGCACATTCTCCTTTTAAGAATTTAACAAATCTGAAAAATATGATGATGATGATTTAAAGTAATGTGCATCTATATTGCATGTTAGATCAGATGCTCAATAACAATGGTTAAAGTTTAAACAGTGCAGAGGACTAGGCATGAAGTAGCTCTTATTTACCAGATTATATTATCTTGAAAGTTTAGAGCTCTAAGCTAAAACATGAATTAATTTTTATCTGCATCTTGTTCCTGTCTCCTCCTTAGGGTTGGCAGCGAAGACTTGATCCAGAATATGATGTGCTGAATGCTTTGCAAACACTGTTATTTAAAGCTGACTTGGCAGAGTCTCTATCTGATGCAATTGAGGGATTGGTGGCTCCGTGAGTGAAAGGTGTTATATTTGCCCAAAATTTTAAAATGGTGGAGCGGAAAGAAGTGTTAATGGTAAATTGCTTAGCTACAGCTGATGATCTTCCAATTTTTCAGAGGCTTTTTCTCTTGCTATTCTTTGAGTTTCTAATAAATTGCTGGATTTGGGAACCTGACACTGTGAAGGTTCTTGAAATAATATCTGATTATGATATAACTCATGATGTAGAAATTAACAAGCAGTACAGCTGTGTAAATTTTTTTGGATAAATTAAATAAAATCACAGTCCAAATCATACAAAAAATAAAACTCAATAGTGTAACTGGTTTCAATCAAATTTGTTTACTTAGCCAATTTTGTTTCCAATTATAAAAGGTTACTGATCAAACACTAATTTAAGTTTTAAACAGGTTTCCAAACTAATTCTTAAGTAAAACTGGTTTTGAACCGAGTTTTCTTTGCGCGATCTTCAGTTTTAAAACTAAATTTAATGTGGTTGAACCATTTAAAAAACTTAGTTTTGTAGGATATTTGGAATTCAAAAAGGGTTAAGATAATCCGACTTAAATCCAAATTGGATTTTTTTTTCTTAAAAAAACATTATATTCGCAAGAGTTTTTTAAAACTGATTTATCTAATTTGTGCCAGCAAGGGATGGTAATAGGGTGGAGTAGGGAAAGGTTTGGCTATCCCATCCCCATTTTTGTAAAAAAATTCATCCTCATTTCCATTCTTAAATTTAATGGGTATCAAACTTTTATTTTGTTCCTATCCTCACCGAATAATGGATGTAATAATTTCTTACCCATATTCATATTTGTTTTCTTACTATTTCAATATTAATTTTAATTATTTTTTATAAAATAATAAAAAATTACGGTAAAGAAAACATAATATTATCAAATATTTAATAGTAGGAGGATGATTGTTTCTCCGATATTAAATACTTTGAAATAAATTATAATTGTTTACATTTTATATTAGAATACCAAATAAAATTTCATGAGAACCAAAATATTTATTAAATTTGCAAACATTAGCTGATAAAATTTAAAAATATTTTTAAAAAAATATAAAAGGAAAAAAATATTCAAATTAAAATATATTTTAAATGTTTATTTACTTAAATTTTTTAAATTCTAATGAATCTCTTCTTTATACACTAATGAAACTTATAATACATCACTTGATCAAAATGACAAAAAGAACAAATAATAAATATAATAATAAAATTTTAACATAGATCTTGTATCTTTTGAACTCCAATATATATTAGATGGTGATAAAAAAATTAATGACAATTACATTAAATTTCTATATTGTAGTAAATAAAAGTTATTTATACAATTATGGTGAAAAAGTTACAGTATAATTGATAATGAGTTAGAAAATAAAAAGTAATTAGACAAAATATATCGATATAGTATTCTACATGATGAAAATAAACAACAAATAAAAATATTAGAAAATTAACAAATGTGTGTCTTATAAAAAAATTATAGAGACTATTGAAAGAAATTGTTAGATGTGTGTAAGCCATGAGAGAAAGAAGAAAGGATGCGTACAAAAAACGCACCAGAAAAGTTTGGGTGAAAAACAACTCAAAGAGAGCTTGCTTATTGATTTATTAGAACCTTTTTTTCAATATATAGAGTACAATGTCCCATCATATAGAGGGAAAAGTAAAAACCAAATAAAATAGAATATTTGCAAAACCCTTTTGACTCCCCTGTTTATAGCCTTAACATCCTATTTTCTCAACATCGCATCCACCCTTTTTAAACCATATGTCTTACTAGTCACTCCGACCTTTGTCAATACTCCTCTCGAACATTCTAAGGACTCTTTTCACACTTGGAAAACTTGCCGCTAAACCTTGATGATACCGCTAACCTATTTGAAATTTCTTACCTTCATCATGTTTCCACCCCTTAAAACCATAGGCCAAAAAGTCTATCCTCCCTTATCCAACGTTTACCCTTGAACAGTCTATCCTCCCACTTCCTCTCCTTTAAGATTCACCAAACTCGCAGTCATCCTTGTCATTATATTTATTATAAGCCATTACTTCTCCAACATCTCCCCCACTTCCGTATTTACTTCAAATTCTCAGTAGGAACCATCCAATTAGAAATTATTGGCACAAGTCCTCCTTCAGACACCAATGCAAAAGTGAACTCCACCATACCAAGGTTAAAATTCTAATACTTGCTTCAGAATACGTCTACAAACTCTTCTGCTACCGGGATCCTTTGCGTCTATTATTCACTTTTCTTTATCAGATGACTCTGATTCACGTGACACTCTGCCCCCACTATTTAGTTTGATTCATGCTTCATACGCAATCACTGACTTATCTCTTTTAAATCAAAGAACACCACCTTGTTGGTCATCTCAGCTCATCAGAATGAGATTGAGAAAATAACTAATTCACCCTTGAGACTATGTCCCAACCTTGCAAAGGAAACAATTCAAATTGGGTTTGAATTTAAACGTTTTGATCACCACGAAGGCACCACACACCCGAGCGAATCTTCACTTGGTCGCTACTGTAACAAAAACCACCTCCTCAAACTCAGGTCCTTCTTGCAGACAACCATGACTCCTATACCATACTGGCGACATCAAAGAGTGTACGACCCTAAGCGAAGCCAAAACCTATAATCCAATCACCACCTTTGTAACATGTATCTTTTAAATTAGATCACCTGTGCTGGCCACTTTAGTGCCAATCCTCACAAACACTCTCATAGCTACTCAAAAACTTTTGTTTTCCTTTCCCCTTTCCTCGTGTTGTGACATTACTAATTGTCCTTCCCTACAAGAATAAACTTAACTATGTGTTTCTCCTTCTGATGCTTGAGATCGTCCATCTCATATCCAATGTCAATCCTTCCTCTTTTGTGGGCCACTTTACTTAGAACATCCCTTCTCCTCCTAACTTGGGTAACTACTACTGCTGAGAAGACTCGACTACTCCTTTCGAAATTGATCTGGTATATAACTCTTAATATACTCCCTTCTCCTATAACATCATCACACTTGGCTTATCTTCAAAGCTCTGCCTCCCATAAGCTTCCATCTTCACGTATGCTTTCCATATACAGTTTAAGGCCTCCACCCTCAACCTCAAACCTCCCACACTGTTACCCTTTGAACCTTAGACATTGTCAAGGTGTAAAATCAAGTTGATTTCTCAAACCTTGCCACATGAGCACGTACCGATATCTTCTCATATACTAATCTCTGAGCTCAACTCTTCTTCTAAAACTTGTGGTGTACGATCTTAGAACTTGATCTTGTACCTCTCTCTCAGCCCAAAGCGTTGCTTCTTAACTTTCAACATCATTTCTCAGCCCTCTAAACCAATACTCAACTTTCATCATCTATCAATATATAATCTTCTACATCTTCGCACCTTTGAGACAAGATATTTCCTCCTAGGCCCACCAATCTTGGTAAGGGTGAGTAGGTCAAGTTTCCCTCATCGCTACAAACACGAGACATAAAACACAGAGGCGTAATAGGACAAACTAGAACATATAAAGCAACACTCCATCATCTAAAAACAGCCAAACCTTTCGTCTATCACCCTTCCATCCCCAAACCATTAAAATTAAGAAAGGAAAAACAACCTTTGATCTAGTAATGAGTGTGCACCCTCATCACTTTATCAACACGTTTTTTGTTCTTAAAACTTTTGGTTTCACTAACAACCTCGACTAGACTTGGCAACTTACGCCCGTGAGGCATGACAAACCCATAATCTCAGGTCATCCTAAGGACGAACTGCTCTGATACCATTAATGTAACACCATTTAAATAATAATATAATTAAATAAAATCTTACACCGGAAAATATAAAGAGCCAAGTTGCGGAGTATAAAGTCACTCCTTACAATTATCCAAGATACTTAAAAGGAAGTACTAAGGCTCACTACAATGCCTATAACCCAAAAGGAGTAAAAGATAGACAATATTCGAAATAAAGTCCTAGGAGCAATACAACACACGGGCCTTAGCCCTAAAAGAAAACTCAAATCAGCGAGATCCAACCCGGATAGACTATGCAGCGGAATCACCATTTCCCTGTTGACCACGGGGAGTTCTCACATCTGCTCACATCAATAAATTGATGATCATCGCAAAAGGAGAAGAACCACATAGAAGACAACCAAACAAGCAAACATGGTAAGCTAGAGTAGAAAAGTTTATCAAGCAGTCACATGCTATTACACAATCCAAAATAGTATTCATCAACCAATCATGTTATGACTTCTCAAGCAATACACTAGACTCAGACTCGACTCATCCGGATTACATATAATCAGGTTGGATTCAGCGGATGCTTGCACTTGTGGTGGATTATCCTACTCACCCCCGAGCAAGTGTTACAATGTTTCAATCCCCCCCACACAAGATTAGCCCTTAATGAGTTTCAGGCCTCCTGCTACTCTCACCATGAGAGTCAGTCCGCTCTAAGTGAGACTAACTGACTCCTTAGAATGTCAGGATGCAACCTTACCTTGAATCCTTACCAAATTATATAGATGGGGCACCACCATGGACTCCCACTAACAGGGGACATGGAATTACGTCCCGACCACTAAAGCACTACCAGGAAGTCTCACCTAGAGACTCGTGGATTTACGTACTGACAACATACCAATCACATTCCAAACAAAAAAATAATATTGATCATGCATTTAACACCTCACGCCATCCTTTGTAACCCATCATCATTCATATTTCATGTTGATTTCATACCATTCCATTCTTCCCAATTCGGGGATATAGAACTTCACCTCATACCAATACCATGCCATCAATGTAACATTATTGTTCATACCGAATTCATGACCACATATATAACCACCCATTTCATTGAAATCACATGCCAAGATTTATCCAAGTTCATCATTCACAATCCATGAATCACATCACTCATGCAAATTCATTCATCTTATACTTTATAAATGCATACCAAGACATACATATATCACAAAATAGTATTCATCCCAAATAAATGAGTGCCAACATTTAAGTACCTTCAATTCCATACAATCAAGCACAACTCACAACCATAATTCTTACACCAAAATTTCTAAGAAAATTTATTATCACAAAACAAAAATCCTTACAGTAATGCGTGACACATTTCTCAAGCTACAGACATCTAATCGACGATCCAACCGGTCAAACCATAAAATAGATTGTTATGAACCAAATGTCAAAATTTGAGCTCAATCCAACGGTTAATGAGTCGGAAAAGTCAATTTTACTAAAACTGCACATATCAAAAAAATACACAGTCGCCCAACGACCAAAGGCACTCGCCCAGCGACTGTGCGACGCATCCATAATACGAGAAATAATGTCAAATATCACAGTTTCATGAACATTTGAACCCTTAACTCAGAAATATACCAAAAACTAACGTTTCCCCCAATCTCTTCTTATATTTCACAAAACATTATTCGTATAAAATAGAAATAACGTGAAACCCTAGCTTCCCTTACCTGGAAAGGGTTTAGCAGAGGATTCTGACACCACAGTAGTGAGTACAGCAGCTCCAAGAACAATTTAGGGAGTTGGAAAATAGTGGAACCATTCAAAATGGGTTACCAAGGTGAACCCTAGTTAGACTCAAGACATGGGGGAAATTACTTACGTGAGCAGAAACAATGGAGTTGCGTGAGCTCGAAGAGGGAAATGTCCAAACCCTAGCAGAGCTTCTGTTAGAAGGGAAAGAGGGTAAGAGCACTGTCTTTGCAAAGTGTGACAGAATGAGAGGGGTTAGGCTGCGTTAGGGGCTTTGGACACCCTATGGGCCAGCCCTAGGCCCAACTAATTTCGGGTAGCCTTTTTAAATTAGGGTAGAAATAAAAAGCGGGTTTTACAGAATTAACCCCTTTTTCTTCTTGCCTATGGATAAAGAAGGAGTTCAACATCAATTGTGCCTTGTTAAGAGAGGTTCTGAGTCATTGGTGGCGTGATTAAGTTTGACACTTGAATAATAAAAGTTAACTCACACAAAAGTCATAAGGAATAACGATTATAAATTGTCCATATTATTTTCAAGTTTTTGCATATGAAAAACTCCCAGATTAAGTGCAAAGTTGTGTTATGATAATTGTCAACTTGAAGTTTTCTGCATAATATTGTTTTCCCTCACCCACATAGAAGTAGTAGGCCTTAAGTTTTTAGAATTTAACATGTTCTTTTGGTGGATGAGTTGGGTTGGTATAACATGAACCCATTTAAGTAGGTACTAGTGTTAGAAGTCATTCCGGACTTAAGTGCGAACCCATGTGTCCTCTGCTGCTAACTTGTGTTATATGATTTCAACAAAATTATTTAACACTTATTGGCTTCGATGATAAGTATCCTGTTTGGTGGCGTGAGTAAATTATCGACTTCATTAAAAAGGTTAACTCACACCAATTGATAAGGAATAATGTTTATATGTTTTGGAGATTGTTTTAAAGTTATTGTATATGAAAAACTTCCAATTTAAGTGCAAAGCTGTGTTAGCATAAATGTCAACCTGAACTTTTCTACATAATATTGTTTTCCCTAACCCACATACAAGTAGTAGGCCTTAAGTTTATTGAATTTAACATGTTTTATTGGTGGATGAGGTGGGTTGGTATAACATCAACTCATTTTAGTAGGTGATGGTGTCACAAGTGATCATGTATTTAAGTGCGAACCTAGGTGTCCCCTTCTATTAAGCTTCGTTATATGATTTGAACAAAATCTTTCCACTTTTTCGCTTGGATGATAAGTACCCGCTTGGTGGCATGATTAAATTTGACACTTGAGTAATAAAAGTTAACTCACACAAAGTCATAAGGAATAACAATTATAAATTGTCCACATTATTTTCAAGTTTTTGCATATGAAAAACTCCCAGATTAAGTGCAAAGCTGTGTTATGATAACTGCCAACCTGAAGTTTTCTGCATAATATTGTTTTCCCTCACCCACATTGAAGTAGTAGGCCTTAAGTTTTTAGTATTTAACATGTTCTCTTGGTGGATGAGTTGGGTTGGTATAACATGAACCCATTTCAGTAGGTGCTGGTCTCAGAAGTCATTTCGGATTTAAGTGTGAACCCATGTGTCCTCTTCTGCTAACTTGTGTTATATGATTTCAACAAACTTGTTTAACACTTATTGGCTTCGATGATAAGTATCTTGTTTGGTGGCGTGAGTAAATTATCGACTTCATTAAAAAGGTTAACTCACAACAATTGATAAGGAATAATGTTTATATGTTTTGGAGATTGTTTTAAATTTATTGCATATGAAAAACTTCTAGTTTATGTGCAAAGCAGTGCTAGCATAAATGCCAACCTGAACTTTTCTGCATAATATTGTTTTCCCCCATACACATACAAGTATTAGCTCTTAAGTTTTGGGAATTGAACATGTTTTTTTCGTCGATGAGGTGGGTTGGTATAACATGCACCCATTTCAGTAGGTGCTTTTGTCAAAAGTGATCCAAAATGTAAGTACCAACCCAGTAGACCATTTCTGCCAACCCGCCTTATATGATTTGAACAAAATTGTTTAACACTTCTTTGCTTGGATGATAAGTATCCCGTTTGGAGGCGTGACTAAATTATAGACTTCATTAAAATGGTTCAGTCACAGCAGATCATAAAGAATAATATTTATATGTTTTGGAGTTTGTTTTAAACTTATTGCATATGAAAAAGTTGTAGTTTTAGTGCAAAGCTGTGTTATCGTAACTACCAACCTGAACTTGTTTGCGAAGCAAAATTTAGGTCCACACACCATTGACAACCTAACTGCCAACGAACATGAAATGTTTACCACAACCACAGTATAAGCAATCACATAACTAAATATCGGTCCTTACATTCCATACATTGCAGAGAAATTAAAAATCAAAAAACAGATAATGTTTTGCAGAAGTTCACGTTTCACCTAATAAAACTAAACTTAACATTCAGTTCACCTTGACATCCAAAACCATAATATATAAAGGGTAATATTTATATTGCCCCTATGGTTGTGACTTTGATGATTGCTCTGCCTAAGTGTTCTTGAATTTCTTGAAAGGATCAACTAGTTTAATCCTCATCAATGCTGATGTAGGTCATTTTCTCATCTTCACTATTATCCTCTACTGTCTCCATAAGGATTTGGTCCAGATGTTCCATATTTGGATCCACATTCATTTCCACATTCCCAACCTACCTAAACTCATTCAAATAAAATTCATTTATGCTCAAGTATTAAAGCAAATACTAGCTCTATTGTGCAAACAATTTAAATATTAATTTCCAACTCATTACTACGAAGTGGACAATGTGTGTGCAAAAGTAATACCTTGGCTTAGCACTTATATGTTAACAAGTTAGCATAAATTTTCAACAATCACTTTGCTTACCTTTTTATGAATGTAGACCACAGCAGGACCAAAAACACCAATGCTGCTCACCAATCTGCTTTTCAACAACATTGTTTTAAAAAAAAACCCAAACTTTATCATATATTAACCAAAAACAAAAACAAAAGTCACTCCTTTCCACAAACATCAACGAAGACAAAAAATTTCTTACAGTGGGTTAACCCAAAACTTTGTGTGTTCCACTAAAAGGGAAAGGGAAAAGGGAAATGACGAACCCACTACCAAAATATCTTCCAAAACGGAGGAACAACAAACTTCCACAATGAAGGAAGAAGAAAACAACGGGCATGGACGAAGAAAAAAATTACAGGGCTGACGAACAATACACTTCGGAGATGGAGGACGAAAAAAGAGTGGGCAAGGAAGAAAACCAAACTTGGAGATGGAGAAACCACGAACTGCTCACCACCACTTCTTGAACCACTTCCATTGCGCTCTCTATAACTCCTCTCTAGATTCTCCCACTTGCTTTTCTCACTGTCTTGTCTCAGTTGTTAACTCCTCTCTCGCTTTTGTCATTTCTGTAACTCCTTCAATCACCGCTTCTCTCTCGTACTCAACCATGCCTTACATAGAATTTAAAAAATAAAATAAAATACTCTCTCACTACCACGTCAGGTAGTGAGAGAAGTTATTAAAAATAGGTTGTTAACATATCATTTTCCTTTTCCCATTGATCACATTGTTGCAGCCTTTGGGTGTTTTTCTTTCCAAATTATGATTTAAGTGGTTGGTAAGGGATTGGGTGTTAGGAATCCAAGTGTGAGTCTAAGTCCCACATTGACCAGAATTGAGAAAGTAGAGCACCATATAAGGATCAAGGCCCATAAACCCATTGCCTTAAGGTTTTGGGTTGAGAGTGGTGTCAGTGTCTTATGTGGTTAGGCTCAGATCTCATTGGTGCTATTCTCCCCAATGAAACCCCCTATGTAAAACCTGACAAGTGGTATCAGAGCCGATGGTTAATATCGGCTCACACGAGTGCAGTATGGTCCTAGTATTGAAAGTCTTCTTGGAAAAGGTCCCAGGTAAGTGTTCCAGGTAAAGCGTGTCCCGTTAAGAATAACGACGGTACAGAAAAGGGCAGAAAAGGAGTACTCGTGGTTGGGAATGCTTCCGCTGGAGGGGAGTGTACCAATGTGGTTGAAGGGACTCACCCTTGAGGGGGAGATTGTTAGGAATCCAAGTGTGAGTCTAAGTCCCACATTGACCAAAAATGAGAAAGTAGAGCACTATATAAAGATAAAGACCCATAAACCCATTGCCTTAAGGTTTTGGGTTGAGAGTGGTGTCAGTGTCTTATGTGGTTAGGCTCAGATCTCATTGGTCTTGTTCTCCCCAGTAAACCCCTTCTTTAAACCCTGACAAGTGGTATCAGAGCCGATGGTTAAAAACCGGCTCAGACGAGTGCAGTATGGTCCCAGTAGACAGTGTGGGTTAGGTAAAGCGTGTCCCGTTAAGAATAACGGCGGTACATAAAAAGGGCAGAGACGAGTGCAGTATGGTCCTAGTATCGAAAGTCTTCCTGACAGTGTGGGTCAGGTAAAGCGTGTCCCGTTAAGAATAATGGCGGTACAGAAGAGGGCAGAAAAGGAGTACTCGTGGTTGGGAATGCTTTCGCTGGAGGGGAAGTGTACCAATGTGGTTGAAGGGACTCACCCTTGAGGGGGAGATTGTTAGAAATCCAAGTGAGTCTAAGTCCCACATTGACCAGAAATGAGAAAGTGGAGCACTATATAAGAATAAAGACCCATAAACCCATTGCCTTAAGGTTTTGGGTTGAGAGTAGTGTCAGTGTCTTATGTGGTTAGGCTCATATCTCATTGGTGTTGTGGTCTCCAGTGATACCCCCTCTGTAAACCTAACAAGTGGTATCAGAGCCGATGGTTGATACCGACTCAGACGAATGCAGTACCAGTATGGTCCTAGTATCGAAAGTCTTCCTGATAGTGTGGGTTAGGTAAGCGTGTCTCGTTAAGAAAAGAACAGCGGTACGGAAAAGGGCAGAAAAGGAGTACTCGTGGTTGGGCAGCTTCCGTTGGAGGGGAGTGTACCAATGTGGTTGAAGGGACTCACCCTTGAGGGGAAGATTGTTAGGAATCCAAGTGTGAGTCTAAGTCCCACATTGACCAGAATTGAGAAAGTAGAGCACCATATAAGGATCAAGGCTCATAAACCCATTGCCTTAAGGTTTTGGGTTGAGAGTGGTGTCAGTGTCTTATGTGGTTAGGCTCAGATCTCATTGGTGTTGTTCTCCCCAGTGATACCCCCTCTGTAATCCTAACATTGGGCCCACATGCAATGAGTTTCATTCTTTACATTTTGAGTATATTTTTCACGTGTTTCTCTACCATGGTATTAAGTGGATATTGTAAATAGCACTCAAGGGAGGTGTTATAATTTGGTTGGAGACTTGTGTGTTATTTTGGCTTTTTTTGTTTTGTTTCATTATTTCAAGTTGTGTTGTACGGGAGGGGTCCATGGGTTGCATGAAAGATTGAATAACATATAGAATTGTGGGCGACACTTAGTGTTGGCCTTTAGTTATTTTATCTTAGGAATTGAGGGCACAATAGTTTTGATTGGGACAACCATGCATGATATTTTTCTTTGTTGTGTTTTGTGGCCATGGGTTTTACATGCCATGCACCAGGGTCTTTCAAGTTTAGCTATTCTCTTTTGTGATACTCATTCTTAGATACAATATGTGATTCTTCTAGGAAAATTATTGTAAAGTATGTTGTCATGTAATGTTTTGGTTATAGTTAGGCTAGGGATCCTTGGTTCTCATGCCTTGTGTGTTGAAGGTGCATACCATTGGTGTAACATCCCTTAGGAATATTACGAATTTTTAATAAATAAAATAGGAAAGAAAATTAAATATCTCATTTAATATAATACCATTTCCCAAAAACACGAGAAATTTCAAACTTTAATATACATGTAATAAAAACAAGAGTCCATAATTTATAAAACTGAAATATTATTCAAATGGCTCCTAAAAGGTTACATAATTATCTCAAAACCATAATAATAAACATATATACAAAATCCCATGCTATCCCTCGCTCCGAGTCTAAGCATCACCTAGCTCACCTGTCAAATCATCTACTCTCGGATAACGAGTTATCCGATCATCCCACACATACACAGAGAAAGGGTGAGCTATGCATAATATATAAAAGATACGTGAAATAAATTTATCATTCATCCCAAAAATAACATGAATAATTATTCCATTGTTTTCAAATTACCCAACCATGGTCTCATATTCCTTCACGAGTCCTATACATGAACTAGGTCTTGGGACTTCACTGTGCTTCCACGAAACTAACCCATTCGTGGTCCAACCCTATGAGCCTATCCCGCTCATAGTCCTGCCCTACAGACTTCTCGTCTGTAGTAAATCATCCAAGCCTTCTCGACTTGGACCCTGACACCCACGCAATCACTATACTATGGACTCCTCGCCTAATAGTAGTTGACGAGAACATAACAATTCCTTGCCCATCGTGCGCTCGACACATGTAATCACCATACTAAGGACTTCTCGCCCATTAGTAGTCGACGAGAACTCAACCAGTTCCATGCCCATCATGTGTCCAACCATCAAGCACATCCCAGACCCCCTATTAGACTTAGTCCTTCAAGTCCAAACAGTGCACAAACACATGACTCCGTGCCATTCTTGCTTAAGCCGTATCAATTCGCCCAAGCTAAAGTCTCGGTCTCGCTTAGGCTAGCCCACCTCGCCTGAGCGAGCATGTAACAGTGGCTGTACCTCGTCATCTCGCTTAGGCGAGCTCTTCTCGCTTCAGCGAGACCTCAAGTCGCCCAACATACAAAGATCCTCGCCTGGACGAGAATTGTATCAACAAATTCCCCAAGTCTCATCGCGACCTCGCTTAGGCGAGCTTACCCGTCGCTCAAGCTTGTCCAAGGTCGCCTAGGCGAGTAACGCGAACTAGAACCAAAAACGAGACTCTACAACTCTCGCTTAGGCGAGATGGAGTCGCTTGGGCGAGACTTGCAGGGTTTCAAGTCTGTTCACGCGCACCATTCACTCTAAACAATGCCAAACATACCAAAACACATTCCTATTCTTACCAAATCAATTTACACACATTGTAATAACATATAGGCACAATATAGACTCCATAAAATTCCCAAGCTTACAATACCAATTCCACACTCATACATATTATGAAAATTAATAATAAAACAACAACACATAATTGGCATACATAGGACTTGAACCCAAGTCCTCTCACACAAACTAAGTACTCTCAACCACTTAAGCTAGTACTTTTTCACGTCACATCAAACAATAATTAATGCCATAAAGGCTCTTTCTACTCGCATTTATTAATTAATTAATTAATTAATTAATTTCACGGGTCTTACAATTGGGATTAAAGATTGGATATTTTCCTTAAGATTATAATCCTTATATTGTGTATATTGAGAGTGTGATTGTGATTATAATGCTTAAGTCTTGTACTGGGATGTGATTTATTGAAAAGTATTATTTTACTAAGAATCATTTTACATCATTGTTTATGGTTAGCTTACCCCTATTTGGTTGTTTTGTGTGTTTGTTGTGTGTGTGATGATCGTATGACATATGTGTTATACATGAGCAGTTGATAATGTAGATGATTCTGGCAAGAAGTAGATCGTTGAGAGGATGGGATGAACTCAGGAGTTTATTATAATTTTTTAGTTGATTTTAATCAAACAGTGAAGACTATGAAAATTTCTTTTCTTTTCTAGTATTTAATTGGAACTTTTTTGTTTTTATATTACTATTATCAATGGAAGTTTTGGACTACCTATTTACATTTAAATTATAAGGTGTTTTTTAAGTGCCTTTTTATGATATAATCATTTTACTTTTTATGATATTTTGGGTATAATCTCTACACAATTAATGTCCAAAAAAATAGTTATCAATATGCTTGTATATTTTTTATTAGATAAATAATTTTTATATTATAAGATTATTTGAATTCAAAAAATAGTTATTGTACGTACTCGACTCAACAAATATACTAAGTAGCATGGCCCTCTGAAAAAGGTTATTCAACATTATTGACCTGAAGAGTTTGAAATATATTTTGGGATATATTTGTTAGTGCAAATATTCATATATTAATAATAGATGTGACTAAATCTTGTTAGTTTGATTATGTCATGATATTTCTTAATACACCGAATATTTGGTATATCGGGTAAGGTATCACATTATTGTTATTTTTCCGCTAATTATCATATATATAAGGTAAGTTGTTATATTTTTTGATATTATTTGATATTATCTTTGATATTATCAGTTTTTCCAACAAACCTCATAGGGCTTAGAAACCCTATAAATACACATAGTATTTCATTAGGAAATATACAAACTTTGATACTGATTCTCTCTCACTCTAAAAGATCCTATCTTTCTTACTAACCTGAGTGTTGGAAAATCTTTTGCGTAAGAACATTTGGCACCCATCATGGGCCCTAGGTAACACATTTTCCTACCTCCACATTTTATATGATCCTCATACATAATCATGATCATGTGATGAGGTTGCTTTCACATGACAATATATTGGTATTTAAATTATAATCATAATTTTGAACACATTGTGATGAGGTTGCTTTTAAAGATTATTTGGTTTCTTACTAGAATCAAGTTGAAAGGTTCTTATGTACATATAATAAGTCATTTATTTTATTAATATATCTGAAATCTTTTGTTTAATGTCCAAATGAATCTAATTACTTATCAAAATTGAAAAGACAACAACACTAGTGCTATCGTAACCAGGGTCACGATGGGACGACAAAAATAATTTTAAAATACAGAGGAGTTGCCACCATAGTTTATTAAGGAAAACTATAGAAAAACCATAAAAAGAATAGCCTTCGAAACCAAGTTTGGGTTCGGGAGTCGGTTACGTGTGGGGAAGGTATTAGCACCCCACAACATCCGTCCAAAGATGATTCCCTTTAATCAAGTGTGCAAAATTGATTTAATTTTTAAAATATTGGTTATCCCCCAAAAATCAAACAGACAAAAAAATACAAAATGACAAGGAAAATATTGTTGAAAATTTATCTAAGTTGGGCCTAACAAGGATTGACCTTGCTCCAACGTATCTCCATTCACAATGGAGAATCAGGGTTACATAGTTCTATAAAATATTATTTGGAAAATGATCCTTGAAAACATTTTAAATTTTTGGGAGGTGAACCCGACATTGACTTGGCCTCACTCCTACGTATTTCCATTCAAAATGGAAAATTAGTGATCACGTAGTTCTAAATAAAAAACTATTTAGAAAATATGGTAGCGTTTGTAAACTTGAATTGTTTTAGAGAGGTTTTGTATAGTTTAAAAAAAGAAATTATCAAGCAAATCCGAGACCAACATGATAATTAAAAAGTATAAAAAATAATGATTATCAAGCGAGTCCGAGACTTGACATGATAATTAAAGTTATGAAAATAATGATTATCAAGCGAGTCTGGGACTCAACATGATAAAGACTCGCTTGACAATTAAAGTTATGAAAAATAATGATAGATTATCAAGTAAGTCTGAGACTCAACATGATAATTAAAGTTATGAAAAATAATGATTATCGAACGAGTTTAGGACTCGACAAGATAATTAAATTTGTAAAAAATAATAATTATCAAGCAAGTCTGGAACTCGACATGATAATTAAAGTTATGAAAAATAATGATTATCAAGCGAGTCTAGGACTCGGCATAATAATTAATGTTGTTAAAATTTGACTATCAATCAAGCCTGGGACTCAACATAATAATCATTGGAATGGTTTTGAAAATTTTAAATTATCAAGTGAGTCTAAGACTCATAATAAAAGAAGAACTAAAATCATTATGGAAGATCCGCTTAGCATAAGAAAACATGCAACAAATACTACGATGCACACGCATATAATGTTGTGGATTAGTAATATAAATGTCCATGCTACTAATATAAATTCCAACAAATGCAACAACATGGACACGCCCCTCCTAAAGTCAAATCAAAATGCAAAATGGCAACGGTGCTACGTAGAAAAGAAACGAAACTCACAGGATTTAGCTTCAAATGTCATTATTTGAACCAATTTTATATTTGTCTTACTAAAAGATGCCCACATTCAAGTAGAAAAGTATTAAAAAACATGTTAACCTCGCATAAGCCATTGTTGACACGTAAATGGGCAAGGAAAAAGGCAATGTAGTGCGGGTCCCATTAGTTTCATTGACAATACTTAAACCAAAAGGCAAATCAACCATCCAGTACTAGCTTTGAACAATCCAAACCAAATGAAACACTTCAAAATGAGGTGCATCTAAGAAAAGACGTGTGATAGCAACTAGGGATGGCAAGAGGACGGGACGGGGACGAGTTTCGCTATCTCATACCCATTCCCGCATAAAAAATTCATCCTCATCCTCATACCCAAATCTAATGGGTATCAAACTTTTGTCCTATCTCGTACCCGTGTTCTAACTACTTCAATATTAATTTTTATAAAAGAAAAAAAATTATGGTAAAGAAAACATAATATTATCAAATATTCAATATTAGGAGGATGATTGTTTCTTTCATATCAAATACTTTGAAATAAATTATAATTGTCTACATTTTAGATTAGAATACCAAATAAATTTCATGAGAACCAAAACATTT